>Ga0210050_1001983_pt1 | contig 20739 bp, 19 predicted proteins | sample CryGey132114_all_FD_185463 | JGI IMG/M metagenome (GOLD analysis project Ga0210050, IMG submission 185463) | Groundwater microbial communities from aquifer - Crystal Geyser CG22_combo_CG10-13_8/21/14_all (SPAdes) (version 2) | ecosystem: Environmental > Aquatic > Deep subsurface > Groundwater ... | reverse complement strand
AGGCCTGCCCTTTCACAGAAAATAAAACTGTTGGGAGGGCAGTTTTCTTTTTTATTTAGCGTTCCAGATCTAAAATTTCGTCAATTCTAATTTGAGTGATAAAGTCGGGGACATGACTGACTAGGATCATGGCGCCTTCATATTTGTTTAAGGCTTCGGCAATGATTGGCAAGTGACGGAAATTAATATGGTTAGTCGGCTCATCTAAAATTAAGAGACCGGGTTTTTGTAAAACTAAACGAGCAAAAGCCACGAGGCCTTTTTGGCCTTCCGACAAATTACCAATTTTGGAGTTGATTAAATTAGACCCAATTAAAAAAGAACCGGCGGTGGCTCGGAGTTTTTCTTCGATTTGTTCGGTCATAACACTGGCTAGAGATTGATGGACGGTATCATTGAAATTAAGAGTTGAAAAATCTTGACGATAATAACCAACGATAATTCCGGGAGCAATTAGAGCTGTTTTGCTTCGACCAGAAGCGAGGGTTTCTAAAAGACTACTTTTACCAATCCCGTTTGGACCAGATAATAGTAAGTGTTGATTTTTTTTGAGCGAAATTTTAACGGTCTTAGTGATGGGTTTATGATTTTTAACGATAGTTAAAGAAGAGATAGCTAAAATTTCGCCACTTAAATTAGCTTGAGTGGGAATGATAAAGGGACGAATAGTTTTATCTTCGCGTCGAATATCAGCTTTCTCTTCTTCCATTTCATCAGCCAGATCACGCATTCGTTTGGCCAAGACTCGCATTTTTCCACCCTTATTAGCAAAAAAATTAGCCTTGTCTTTTTTCTCTTGAATAATTTTTGATAACTGAGCATTTTTCATGTTTTCTTTCTCGATTCGGGCAGTAATTTGATCGACGACATCAAAATAGTTACCAGCGTATTGTTCGATTTTGCGAGTGAAAACATCGAGATATAAAATACCGTCAGTAAAGGCGTTTAAAAAATCGGCATCATGAGAAATGACAATGCAAGTTTTTGGGTATTCTTTTAAAAATTGAGTTAAATGAGCAATACCCGCTTTATCTAAATTATTAGTTGGCTCATCTAAAAGTAAAAGATCGGGATTTTGAATTAGAGCTGAAGCCAGTAATAGGCGAGCTTGTTGGCCACCAGAAAAAGAGCGGATTATTTTATTATGAGGTGCTTTCAGATTGACCGTTTCTAAAACTTCATCAATTCGAGGATCAAGATCATAAATTGTTTTAGGAAAACAAGCTTGAAAAAAATCTTTGACTGATAGATCTAGTTGATTGCGAGGGATAACTTGGCGAGAAATAGCAATCGAAATTTTTTCTGAAATATTTATTTTTCCGATATCTGGTTTGAGTTCTTTACTCAATAATTGAAAGATAGTACTTTTACCAGCTCCATTTTGACCCATCAGAGTGATCTTGGTGCCTCGGCGAACTGAAAAGCTCACCTCATTTAAAATTGGGTGATTGGGACCGTAGCCAAAAGAAACTTCGTCAAATTTAATAATTATTTCGTCAGTCATAATGTTAGGTTTTTCAAATTTTGAATTGAATTACAAAATTATCTCTCGTTAACACTTTTTTAGGGTACAGATTTTTCTTGTCCTCTCAAATTTTGATTTTAACAAAACTTGTTAGGATGAACTTTAAAAATCCTGAAGTTCTCGTCTCGACAGCCTCGAAACCCCCTAAAAATGTAGCACTCGATCAAATTTTGTAATTCAAATCTACAAAAAAATACACCCCTGGGGTGATCTCTTAGTGGACTAATCATAACACATTGGAGCAGAAATGGGTAGTTATTAGTTAAAAAAGTGATAATTTTTAACTTTTAAAAAGTAGGAGGCTAAAACTTTTTTAACATGTTAAGATAATGGTCAGTTAATCATTAGCAATTATTATGGCTCACTTTTTTAAACATCAATCTAAAAATACCCCTCCCTTCAAACGGAATTTTTTGTTCCTTAGTTTGGCTTTAGGATTGTGTGTGGGTATTTTCCTGCTACTTAATTTTTTTGCTTACGCCAAATCGCGTCAGGCTGAATATCGCTCACCGCAAACTTTGGCACAAGAAAAAGTATCAACTAAAAATGCAAATCAAGCAGTTTCTTTACCAGTTCCCAAATTAGATACGGTGGCTTATGATCGAAAATTAATCACTTTGGCTAATAATCCGATTTTAAGTTCCACTACTGATGCTTCAACAACCGTTAAAAACCTCTGGCCACCGAAAACAGTTTATCCGAAGGGTGGAGCAATTTTACCATTCAAACGAGTGGTCGCTTACTATGGTAATTTTTATTCCAAACAAATGGGAGCTTTGGGTCAGTATCCACCAGCCGAGATGCTGGATCGGCTGAATCAAGAAGTGAAGCGCTGGGAGCTGGCTGATCCGGAAACACCAGTCGTGCCGGCGATTCACTATATTGCGGTGACCGCTCAAGCTAGTGCTGGTGCTGATGGAAAATATCGTTTACGAATGCCAGATGAGCAGATCGATATCGCAATTGATTTAGCTCGCCAAAATAAAGGTTTAGTCTTTTTAGATCTCCAAGTGGCTTTGAGTAATTTGCAAACTGAAATTCCACTCTTGGAAAAATATTTTAAAATGCCTCAAGTTCATCTAGGTATTGATCCGGAATTTTCGATGAAAACCGGTGCGCGACCGGGGACAGTGATCGGTACTTATGATGCCGTGGATATAAATTATGCCACTAATTATTTAGCCCAGTTGGTAAGAGAAAATAATTTACCACCCAAAATTTTGGTGATCCATCGTTTTACTCAAGCAATGTTGACTAATTATCGGCAAATCAAAACTAGACCGGAAGTTCAGATTGTAGTGCATATGGATGGTTGGGGCTCGCCGGCTAAAAAAATCGGTTCCTATAATTATTTCGTCGCTTCCGAACCAGTTCAATTTACTGGCTTTAAAATATTTTATAAAAATGATTTATTAGCGCCCAGTCCGCGTCTAATTACTCCCGCCGATTTGATGAAATTGACTCCTCGGCCGATTTATATTCAGTATCAATAATTTAGCCAATGACTCAAGCTCAAGCTCTCACGATTTTAAAAACCGGCGCTAATGTTTTTTTGACCGGTGAACCCGGCTCTGGTAAGACTCATCTTGTCAATCAATATGTGACCTGTTTGCGAGCCTCTGGAATCGAGCCGGCGATTACCGCTTCGACGGGGATTGCCGCGACCCACTTGGGTGGTCTGACAATTCACTCTTGGGCCGGAATTGGAATCAAACAACAATTGACTAAATACGATTTGGATAAAATTATCAGCACTGAATATTTAGTCAAACGAATCGGTCGAGCTAAGGTCTTGATTATCGATGAAGTGTCGATGCTCGGACCGGGGACATTGGAAATGGTCGAAGCTGTTTGTCGTGGTGTTAAACAAACAGAGACCCCGTTTGGCGGATTGCAGGTAATTTTGGTTGGTGATTTTTTTCAATTACCACCAATCGTCCGACCAGTCGAGACTAAGGACCAGTCGAATCTATGGCAAGATGAAGAAGTGCCTGTCTTTGCTTATGATTCCAGTGTCTGGTCGCGGACCCAATTGATTACTTGTTATTTGTCGGAACAATATCGCCAAGATGATCAGCAATTTTTGGCAATTTTAAGTGCTATCCGGTCTAATACTTTTAGCTCAAAACATTTAAATCATTTACTTACTAGAAAAATTGAGCTGACTGAAATTCCGAATGGTAAAACCAAATTATTTTCCCGCAATCTGAATGTCGATCAGGTCAATGATAAAATGTTGTCCGAAATAACGGGAGAAACAAGAACTTTTACAATGGAGTCAGACGGCACACCGGCTTTAGTGGCCATTTTAAAGAAGGGCTGTTTGTCGCCCGAAACTTTACGACTCAAAATTGGAGCAGTGATAATGTTTACTAAAAATAATTTAAAAGATGGCTATGTCAATGGCACTTTGGGGGTGGTTCACAGTTTTAATTCACTGTCTGGTCAGCCTATTATAAAACTAAAATCCAGCCGGCAAATAGAAGTTTCGTCACTCGATTGGTCAGTAGAAGAAAATGGTAAAATTCGAGCCAAAATTTCTCAATTACCACTTCGTTTGGCTTGGGCGATTACGGTTCATAAAAGTCAGGGGATGAGTTTGGATGAAGCGGTGATGGATTTATCGGATGTGTTTGAATTTGGTCAAGGTTATGTGGCTCTATCACGTGTTAGACGTTTATCAGGTTTACATCTTTTAGGTTGGAATAAACGAGCTTTTCAAGTCCATCCGGAAGTATTAGCGATTGATGAATCTTTTCGGGCTAATTCGGCTGGTGCCGAACAGGCTTTTGGCCAGTTGCCACCGTCTGAATTAACTAAAATGGCTGATAATTTTATTAAAGCTTGTGGTGGTAAAAAATCCGCCCGAGGCGGATCTCGTCCCGACGGTAGGCGTGGTGCCTCGGGCGGATCGAAAACTAAAAATTCAACCAAGGTTGGAGGAAATTCAGCCTATATTCTCAAATTAGCTAAATTAAGAGAAAAACATCCTAACGCCTATCGTCCTTGGACACTTGAACAAGATCAAGCTTTAGAATTAGAATTTAAGAAAAATTCTAAAATTAAAAATCTGATTAAAATTTTTGGTCGCCAGCCGGGTTCAATTAAAGCTCGGTTGATTAAATTAGGTTTGTTGAATGAAGATGGAGAAGAAGTATTAAAGCAGTAGGAAGGGGAATTTGAGCTTTTTACCCCTTAACCTTGACAAAAAGAGAAGATAGATATATACTAAGAGAGTAAGTTAAATCTCATCAAAGTTTCAATTCTGGGTTTTGCGCCTAGAATCTCGAGGACTTCTTTCAGTCTTTAGGGAACTTAAGAGAGACCTAGTCGTCTTACCTTTAACCTAAAGACTAGAAAGAAAAATATGTTTAAAAGAAATTATAGTCGGGACTCCCGTTCTGGCAAGGCGACTTTTGGTCGTTCATCTAATAGTTTTCATCGTCGCTCCGGCGGTCGTCGAAGTACTTTTAAAAGTGGTCCAACAATTAGCGCTTCTCGTTTTATTTCCAAAGCGGACCCGATAATTAAAGCTAAGCCTTATGAAGCTAAACACCAATTTAGTGATTTTGTCATTAATGATCAGTTGAAGAAAAATATTATTACTAAAGGTTATATCACTCCTACCCCGATTCAAGATCAAGCGATTCCTCAAATTTTAACTGAAAAAGATGTCATCGGAATTGCTAATACGGGGACTGGAAAAACGGCCGCTTTTTTGATTCCTTTATTAAATAAGGTTCTCAATAATCCGAAAGAAAAAGTGTTAGTGATTGTGCCGACTCGAGAATTAGCTTCTCAAATCAATCAGGAGTTAATTGATTTTCGAGGCGCTTTGCGAATTTTTTCTGTCTGTTGCTTTGGGGGGGTCTCGATTAGTCAGCAAATTTCTAATTTACGTCGGGGACATTCTTTTATTATTGGCACTCCCGGACGTTTGAAAGATTTAGTCGAACGCCGAGTGATTAATCTAGCTTCTTTTGGAACGATTGTGCTCGATGAAGCTGATCGGATGTTGGATATGGGTTTTGTTGCTGACATGCGTTTTGTGATGTCTCAAATGGCGCCTAATCGTCAGACTCTTTTATTTTCGGCCACGATTAATCACGAATTAGATAAATTGATTAAAGAATTTTTACGAGAACCAGTGACCATTTCAGTCAAAACCGGTGAGACCGCCAAAAATGTTGATCAAGATGTAGTCCGTCTTCGTTCGGGCGAAAATAAAATTGAAGTGCTCCATAAACTTTTAAGCCAGCCTCATTTCAGTAAAGTTTTGATTTTTGGTCGGACTAAACACGGAGTAGAGAAATTGTCGCTAGATTTGACTAAACGCGGATTTAGAGCTGAAGCCATTCATGGTAATAAAAACCAATCTAAACGTCAACAAGCTTTAAGACAGTTTAAGGATAATCGCAGTCAAATCTTAGTGGCGACGGATGTGGCCGCTCGCGGTTTGGATATTCCCAATGTCAGTCATGTGATTAATTTTGATGTGCCGGCGACTTACGATGATTACGTTCACCGAATTGGCCGAACTGGTCGGGGTGATAAAACTGGCCAAGCTCTAACTTTCATTGATTAAAGATGGGGTCTTAAAGCTATGCTATAATCGCCTTGATGAAGGAAAGTTTTCAACAATTTATTACCAAAAATAAAACCAGAACTCTTATTTTAAGTGGATTGGTTTTACTTTCTTTGGTTTATGGATTAGGTCAAACTATCTATCAAAATTTAAGTCTAAAAAAGCAAGTTAAAACTTCAGAGCAAACACTCCAGAAAGTGGAACAAGAATTGGCAGATTTTAAGACTGATAAAGAACGTCTTTTAAGCGCTCTCAATAAAGTTCAAGTTCAAAATAATTCGGTTACTCAAGAATTAAATGAAATGGTGGGAATAGTAGAAATTTTTCAACGGATTGCTCAAACTGATCCGCAATTATTACAAAAATATTCTAAGATTTATTTTTTAAATGAAAATTACAAACCGTCTGCTTTGACAGTGATTGATACCAAATATTTAGTCACCAAAGATAAACCACTTGAAATTCATGATCGGATTTGGCCTTTTTTAGCAAATTTACTTCGCGAAGCGGAGGAAGCTCAAGTGCCTCTAAGGATTATTTCAGCTTATCGATCTTTTGATAAACAAACCACTTTAAAAACGACTTATCGGGTGACATATGGCGCTGGGACGGCTAATAAATTTTCCGCCGATCAGGGTTATTCGGAACATCAATTAGGGACAACCGTTGATTTTAGTACTCCTACCTTAGGGACTAATTTTGATCGTTTTGCTAAAAGCGAAGCCTACACTTGGCTGTTAGCTAATGCTTATCGTCATGGCTTTATCCTCTCTTATCCTAAAAATAATGCTTATTATGTTTATGAACCATGGCATTGGCGTTTTGTTGGTTTAGATTTAGCCAAACAACTTCACGACGAACAGAAAAATTTCTACGACCTTGATCAACGAGCGATCAATGTTTATTTAGCTACTTTTTTTAACGGAACCACTTCGGGTCCGATTTTGACTAATTAATTGAAATAGTTTTTTAGGAAAAGGAATCTTTAGGTTCTTGATTGAACCAATTTTCATCTTTAGCAAAAAAGATTTTGGCTAGATGATAAATGCTATAAGTAATAAAGAAGGCGGCGAGCACATCAATAGAATAGTGAAGATGTCCCATCAAAACTACGATGCCAAAAAGAATAGCGATGGCGATAAATAAGAACCGGATCATCTTTTTCTGCCAAAAAACTAGAGCCATTAGAAAAGGTAAGCCGGTGTGAGCGGAAAAGAAAAGATCACCACCAAAAGTAAAATCTTTGATTGCTCGAATAGAATAATTGACATCAATACGATCAGGAAAAGGGCCGATATGAGTGAGAGTGATAAAGACAGAACGAATTAAGACAAACAGAGCAATATTTTTTAAAATAAAAGGAATTCTTTTAGGTTCAGAGAAAGCGATTAAACTCACTACTGTCCATAATAATAATGGTCCGTAAATAAATAGTAAGTCAACATTAAAAACAGGAATGTTGTCTAAAATAATATCAGTCACCGGATTACTGATTTTTTCCGTGGCGTAGATTCCGGCATAAAAGTTGATGATAAAACTAATAATTAATAATAAAACACCACTTAAAAGCGAAGAGACAAATTGGCGATTAGAAAAAAGTCGACGATATTTTTGAGTCAGAGTTTTCATTAAAGTCTTATCTTAAATCTTGGTAATTACTGGTCGCTGGTTTTTGACGCAAAACTTCTGATAAAAAATTAACGATATAAAGCCAAGCCGTTTTAATAAAACCTTGACCCTTCAAGCGTCTGGCAGAACTATAAATAAAAAAACTTAATTTAAATTTGACTAAACCAAAACTCTTGGCTCGGCGAGCAATATTAGTATCTTCACCATAAAATTCAATGGAGGTATCAAAGCCGTTCATTTTAGTTAAAACTTCTTTGCGAATAGCAAAATTTCCACCAACGAGCAGGTAACCAATAATTAGATAACTAGGCCAAGCCAAGATGGACCAATAAAATTTGATTAATAATTGTTGAAAGGGGTCTAGATCATAATAGATATAAGGCCCACTTAAACTGGCTAAATTAGGTTCTCGACGGAATTCGGTCAAAACTTGCTCGATCCAACCTAAGGGCAGGCGAGTATCAGCGTCAATATAAGCTAAAATATCTCCTCTAGCTTCAGTGAAGCCACGTTGTCTGGCCCGAGTCAGACCTTTTTGTTCTTCTCGGACGACTCTGACTCCAGAGAAAGATGTGGCGATTTTAGCCGTCTGGTCGGTACTAGCATTATCAATCACAATAATTTCAAACAATTGAGTAGAGGCATTTCTAAGTACTGATTCTAAGCAAGCGGTCAAATATCGTTCTTCATTATAAGCGGGGATGATCAGACTGATTTTAGGTTCTAGTTCCATAATTACTTTATTCTAACAGAGGATTTTCTTTAAGACTATGATTTTTGAGCAATTAATTTTTGATAAATTTTTTCCCAAGTTTCGCTAATAATCGTCGGAGCATAATTAATGACTGATTTTAAACCACCTTGGCCTAAGTCATTAGCTAGTTGTGGTTGTTCTAAAATTTCTTTAATAGTTTTGGCCAAAGCAATAGCATCACCAGTTTCAACTAAACGACCATTAGTAGTATTGATATATTCTGGTAAGGCTCGGGCTTGAGCCCCAATGACCGGTAAAGCGCTGGCCATGGCTTGCATTAAACTTAAACTTTGAGTTTCTACTGGACTCATTATGACAAATAAATCAGCCGCTTGGTAAATTAAAGTTAAAGTTTCTTTTTTAACAAAACCTAAATATTTTACTCGATCATTAAGTTGTAAATTTGTTGTTAATAAACGAAGGGCTTGTTCCGCTCGACCTCGACCGACAATCACTAAATCAAGATTAGGAAAATCAAAGATTAATAATTTAAGAGCTTGAATAATCACTCCGATTTGTTTTTCGTCGGCCAAGCGACCGGTGTAAAGTAAGGTTTGAGCCGATAAACCAAATTGTTGTTTTAATTTATTTTTTAAGTCTTCAGTTTCTACAGGTTGATAATTATTTAAGTCCACTGGATTAGAAATAACCTTAGCTAAATTAATTTTAAATCCAGCTTGAGCCATTTCTTCTAATAAGGTTTGGCAGGGAGCGGAAACAAAAATACAGCGATTGTAATACCAAGCGCTATAAGCCAGAATTAATTTAATTAAAAATCGAGGTCGTCTAGGAAGATACTCCGCTAAGGGAGTATGATTGGTCCCAACTAAAGGAATTTTGAGACTGCGAGCAGTTAGAAGTGCTTCTAAGCCGGGTATAAATTGAGAGTGACTATGAATAATATCAGGTTTAAAATTTTTTAAAGCAAAATAAGCTAAACCAGAGGGAAGGACTAAACGGCTCTGACCAGTTGGTGAGCTGGGTAAGGTTAAAGCTGGTAAATGCTTGATAGTGATATTGGGGCCATAGTTTTTATCGATTAAATCATTAGCTTGACGATAATTTTTCTGACTATAATAAGGCACAATAAACATTATTTGATGTCCTCGCTTAGCTAGAGTTTGGCCTAAGAGAGTGATTGAATCAGCAATACCACTTAATTCGGGATAAAAAAAATCAGAGACAATAGCAATTCTCATAATACTTATTCTTGACTTTCCTTGATAATCTGTTTTTTAGCATAACGAGTAAATAAAAGATATAGCCCAAAGAAAATTAATAAAAAGCCAGTGATTACTAGTCCGGTATTTTGAATATAAGGGGTAACAATGGTGTAGGATTGACCCAAATAATAACCGATAAAAAGTAATAAAGCATATTGAAATAAAGTGATAGGCAGAGCATAAATAATGAAATGTAAGTAAGTCATTTTAACTAAACCAGCACTAATCAAAAAAGGGATGCTCAAACCATAAGCTAATTTACTAAAAAACATTGTCTTGAATGGATGCTTTTGCCACATTTTTTCAATGATCGAAAAATTTTTAACTACAAAGCGATCTGGGTTGAAATATTTTTGGAGGAGTTGTTTCTGATTACCCCAGCGACCAAGAAAAAAATAGATCGAATCAGGAATCAGGTCGCCACTAAGCAATAAGAGGTAGACTGGCCAAAAAGCAAAAATTCCCTGATGAATCAAAAAACCAATAACTAGGGCGACGAGAGGTCCTTCTAGAGTAGCTAGGGGAAAAAGAATCCAATAACGATAATGAAGTAAGAGAGTAATAATAATGGCAGAGTTAAACATAATTATTTAGAAAGTGATTAGTTTGGCCACTTTTGCTACTTGTTGGATTTTAATAATTTCACCTTCAGCTAGTTCAATCGTTTTTTCTTGATTGTCAGCGAAAACGGTCACTGGACCGCGAAAAATAGTGATAGCAATTTGACGATTTTCAGCTACCACTAAATGATCGGCTTGTTCGGTACTATTATTGAACGCAATACCGAGGCCTAATTCAAAATAAGAATCAGTGATACTACGGTAATAACCAGTCGAGCCTAGAGGCGTGGCAATAATCACTCCATCACCAATAATTTCATTAGGCGAAATGGCTTGACCATCAAGACTTAATTGATAACGAATAGCGTGACGGGGATTGGCATTATGGACAATAATATCATTTAAAGCTAAAAGAGTTTTGGTTCCGACTTGAGCTTCTAATTTGGGGATAGTTTTTATTTTATAATCACCTTTCATTACTCGGGTTAAAAGTTCCTCGTTACTTAATTGGAAACATAATTTACAAATTCGACTAGATTTTAAAATTAATTTAGGGATTTCAGGGTAGTGATATTCTGATTGGAAAAAAGTGCCGTCACCACCATAAGAGATGATAATATCTGGATCTTTCTCGACTAAATCAAAACCAGCTTTCAAAACAAGAGCTTTGATGTCGTTTATTTTATCACTAAAGATGAGCGCTTTCATTTCTAGTATCTTACGATGTTTTCGTGGAATAACCAATATTTTTTTCAAAGATGAGGTTCAGACCCGCCTCTTTACATAGGCTAGGCCTATGTAAAGAGGCGGGAGCTTGGTTTTTTAGGTTAAACCAGCTAAGCTAGTCTTATATGATGACTGAAGAGTTTAAATTTCCTATTCGTCTCAATCGCTACCTAGAATTAAGTGGCCAAGCTACTCGACGAGGAGCCGATGAATTAATTAAAGCCAAGCTGGTCAAAGTCAATGGCCAGACAGCAGTTTTAGGTCAAAAAATTAATCAGACTGATCAAGTTTTTGTCTTGAAAAAACGACGGACTAAAGCTTTCCAATATGTTCTGTTTTATAAACCAAAGGGAATAGTCTCCCATTCACCACAGGTGATCGGGGATAAAGCTATTTCTGGAGTGGCTAAATTTCCAGGCACTTTTCCGGTTGGACGATTAGATAAGGCTTCGGAGGGTTTGATTATTTTAACTGACGATGGTCGGGTGACGGAACGCTTATTAAATCCTCAGTCAAAACATGAGAAAGAATATTTAGTAATGGTGAGAGAAAAGATTCCCGGTTTTGCCGTTAAAATTTTAACCCAGGGAGTCAAAAATCAGGGTGAAAAATTAAAAGCTAAAAAAGTGATTATTGTTGACGACCATCAATTGAGAATTATTTTAACTGAGGGTAAAAAACATCAGATTCGACGAATGTTGTCTGAGATCCGTTTGACGGTTAACAGTTTAAAACGAATCCGAATTATGGATTGGGGATTAGGATCATTACAGCCTGGACAGGGTCGGCTTTTAAATAAATTAGAACAGATAGAATTTTTGACTAGCCTGAATTTGAAGGCTGATTAAAATTTTAATGCTATAATATAGAAAATATGTTAATTATTTTTATTGCTCTAGTCACTTTTCTAGCTACTTTACTGGGCGGTTTACTGAGTCTTTATTTTAGAGATAAATTGCATTTAATTTTAGGTTTTTCCGCCGGAACGGTGATTGCCGTGGCTTTGTTTGAGCTCTTACCGGAGGCTCTTAATCTTGGTGGTGAATTTTATTCGATTAGCACGATCACTACTTTTATCGCCATCGGTTTTATCTTTTATTTAATTTTGGATCGCTTAATTATTTTACATCATCACGGTAATGACGACGATAATCACAATCATCAAGCGAAGGGGATTTTAGGCGCTGGGTCTTTAACTTTGCATAGTTTTCTTGACGGAATCGCGATTGGACTGGCTTTTCAAGCTTCCAGCACGGTCGGAGCGGTAGTGACAGTGGCCGTTTTGACTCATGATTTTTCTGATGGGATTAATACGGTTAATTTGATTTTACGGCATAATGGTAAAACTAAAACTGCACTTCGGTGGCTTTTTATCGATGCTTTAGCGCCGGTACTGGGGGTACTTTCCACTTTTAGTTTTACTCTAGCCAGTTCTAGTCTAGGTTTAATTTTGGCTTTGTTTTGTGGTTTCTTTTTATATTTGGGAGCGAGTGATTTATTGCCGGAAAGTTTTCATTCTCACCCTAAAATCGGCACGACCATGATGACTATTTTAGGAATGTTGGTTTTATATTTAGCCATTCAATTAGCCGGATTGTAAAAAATAGTAATTTTTTTAAGTTACGACAATTACTCGGCGTTTCCAACCTTGAAGAAATTTTTCTTTTTTAATTGAACAAATAATTTTATTATGATCTTTAATTTCCGGGTCAGCATAAATAATCCGATTATTTTCTAGGCCGATCAAGACAATCAGATGTCCGCCAGGATTATCGGGCTCAAATTGTTTAAAAATTGAGGCCAAGATCGGAGTCTGTCCGAGATATTTAGTTAATTCTTTTTCGGCTTCGCTTAAACTTAAATCAAGCCAATCGTAATTTCGAGCTTGGGCCCCATAAAATTTGGCTAGATTTGCCAACCCAACGTGCTTCCAACCAATCCCTGGTAAATAAGCTTCTTGTTTTAGTCCTTCAGCGATCATTTTGTCGGCTGAAGGTGTTTGATAATTAAGACTGTCTAGAACCATTTTTAAAGCTATAATGCCACAGGCACGAGTTTGCCAATCAGGATCACTAACATCAAGATATTGAGAGAGGGGAGAAGGTTTTAACATTTTTAGACGCTTTTTAGTAAACGTTTAGCTAAAACAATTTTATAGTGAGGATCACTAATTAGTTCACTTAATTTTTGTTTGATTACTCCGCGACCACTTTTAGCATGAATAATTTCATCTGGTCCAGTCATCAGAGCGACATGGCCGATATCAATCGCTCGTCCGGCGAATAGATCATCACGATAGTGTCCAGTATCACTGCGCATAAAGACTAAATCACCAGCTTGAAAATTATTGATTGAGCTTAAATCTAATTCTTGACCGTCTGACTGACCGGCTTGAAGTAGAGCTGAACGGGGGAGACTAATATCGATTTGTTGAAATAAATATTGGATAAAACTAGAACAATCAAAAGCCTCAATACTTCCTTCCTGCGTAGCGTATTGATAAGGCTTAGCAATTTGGTCGTGAGCCAATTTAATTAATTGGTCTACCTTTTCTTCAGTCGTCATATTAAATCAGCTTAAACTCGCTGAGATAAAATAGCAAGATTTTTCGTACTAATCTTTAGGGTGGTATAATTAAAAAATGTTCTCTAAGATTCCTAAGCATCTGATTCTAGGTTTATTAAGCATTGGTCTAGTTTGGCCAATCGGGATTTTTGCCAATGAAGTTAAAATTAGTAACAGTATTTGGATTCCCTATTGGAAAAAAAATACCGCTCTAAGCGAAGTGACTAGTCATTTGAACCAGTTTAATTTCTTGAGTCCTTTTTCTTATGAAGTCAGAGTTGATGGGACTTTGATTGATCGGCTGAAAATTTCCCAAGCGCCTTGGCCGGAATTATTAAATTTGGCTCGAACCAAAAAAATTAAAATTGTGCCGACTATTTTATGGACAGATTCGCAAGCAATGCAACAGATCTTTTTTAATTATAAAAAACGTCGGGCTCATATTGCTGAAATTGTTAAAGTGGTGACGGAAAATAATTTTGAGGGGATTGATATTGATTATGAAAATAAATTTGCCTACACTAAACCTTATTTTAGTAAATTTTTACGAGAATTAAGTTCAGCTTTACATCTGAAAAAGAAAATACTGATTTGTACGATTGAACCACGTACCCCTTCGACTTCACGTTTTAATCTTATTCCTCTAGATTTAGCTTACGTCAATGATTATGCGGTTATAAATTCGGTCTGTGATCAAGTGCGTTTAATGGCTTATGATCAGCTGAATGTTGATATTCGTCTTAATCAGCAAAAAGGCCAGAGTACTTATTATGTTCCGATTGCCGATCGAGACTGGGTGCTAAAAGTTATTAATTTAGCTAAACAAAGTATTGATCCGAAAAAATTAGTTTTGGGTCTGGCTAATTATGCTTATGAATTTGAAGTCTCGGGTTCGAGTGGTCATTATACTTATAAAAAAATCCGGGCCCTAACTTATAAGGCTTTTATGACCTTAGCTAAAGAGCAGGGGGCCAGTCCTATTAGAAATTTAGCTGGTGAATTGAGTTTTGTTTACACGACCAGTAGTGGTAAGACCAGAGTTCTATCTTTATCTGATTCGGTAGCTATTGCTGAACAGATTAAACTAGCCCAAGAGACTGGTTTGGCTGGAGTGGTTTTGTTTCGAGCCGATTCGGAAGCAGACCCAATGATTTGGTCGCTGTGGCCTTAAATTAGAGAGAGGAAATCTAATGAATTTAAACTATACCAGATTTCCACGGTCGTGGAAATCTGGTATAGTTTAAATTTGGATTAATGAATAGTCATTTACTCAATAATCAAGATTCAGAATCAGTCAAAAGTGATGAAGAACTGGTGACTTTGACTTTGACTAAATCTGATTATTTTGCGGATTTGATAGATCGTTATCGAGAACCACTGACTCGCTATTTACGTCGGCGGGCTAATATTAGTTGGGAAGAGTTGGAGGATTTATTGCAGGAGATTTTCATTAAAGCCTATCTCAATCTCAATGATTTTGACCGGCATTTAAAATTTTCGTCTTGGATTTATCGGATTGCCCATAATCAGTCAGTTGATCAGTGGCGAAAAACTAAATCTCAGCCGACAGAATTAATTGATCCAGCTGGTAATTTTTGGTCACTTTTAGCTGATGAATTTGATTTAGAACAAGAAGCTAATCAAAGGGAAGGAGCGGAAAAAATAAGATCTTTGGTCGCTCAACTACCTAGCGCTTATCGGGATGTTTTAACGTTACGTTTTTTGGAAGATAAAGATTATCAAGAGATAGCCGATATTTTAGAAAAACCACCCGGAACAGTCGCCACCCTTCTAAATCGCGCCAAGCCTAAACTGCGTCAATTATGGATTAAAGCTAATAAAAAAAATTATGAATAAAGATTTAAGCCAAAAAATAATTACTAAAATCAAGACTGACAAAATTGTTCCTCGACCGCGCTGGCAGTTTTTAGTGCTCAATAGTGCTTGGTGGTTTTTATTTACTTTGTCGACTTTTTTGGGGGTGATCGTTTTTAGTCTCTTATTTAAAAATATTGCTGATAATGATTGGCAAATCTATTCAGCTATCGGCAAGACTTTGACTAGTAAAATTTTCTTCTCTCTACCTTATTTATGGTTAATTCTTTTAATTTTGATTATTTATTTGGCTTGGCGAGAATTGAAACAAACCCGAGGGGCCTATCGCCATAATTTGACTTTAATTTTAGCTGGCAGTTTGAGTTTGAGTTTTTTTCTGGGTGGACTGACTTATCAATTAGGTTTTAGCGATCGCTTAGAAAGAGGTTTGAGTACTTTTATTCCTCAATATCAAATTTATCAAATTCGTAGTTCTGGTCTGTGGGATAAACCGGAAATTGGTTTTTTGGCCGGTGAAATTACAGTGGTGTCTGATGCTAATAATTTTCTTTTGAAAGATGTTGATAAAAAAATCTGGATTATAGAAGGTCAGAATATTGTCTGGACGGGACAGGCTAAACCAAAAGTTCGATCTCTGGTTAAGATTAGTGGTTTTTTGAGTGATGATCATCATTTTGTGGCTCAGAGTGTGAGGTTATGGCAACCTTAGAATTTAGGTTTAAAGGTGTCCACTTTGCGTAGCTGGCTCATAATGTTATTATTTTAGTAAGTTTTAATCACTCAATTTTTTTGGGGTTTTAATTTTATCTTATGACCAATCAAAACATTAAAGATTCTGATGCCGATGGCTTACTTGATTCAGTAGAAAAACGACGAAAGACCAATCCGTTAAAAGCGGATAGTGATGGTGATGGTTTGAATGATTATGAGGAACTTAATGTTTATGGCACTAATCCTTTGAAACGAGATACTGATGATGATGGTATGAGTGATGGTGATGAAATCAAACGGGGGCGCAATCCTTTTGGTGCCGGTCAGTTGAAGGATTTGTTTATTCCTTATGAAGGTAATAATTATCAGCCCGAAGCCCTCAATCCCTATCGGATTCTTTTTTATTCAATTACTTCGATCGGCATAAAAATTTTTGTGATTGCGGTTATTTTTATGTTTCCTTTGTCTGCTCTATTAGTGCCGGATATTTTAAATGACCAAAGTCAAAAAATTGTGGATTTGACTAATGAAGTTCGAGCTAAAGCCGGTGTTCCACCTTTAAGAGAAAACGAGACCTTGGATCAAGCGGCCGTTAAAAAAGTGGAAGATATGTTGGCTCACCAATATTTTTCTCATCAAGGGCCAGATGATCGAGCGGTGTCCGACTGGCTTTCTTCAGTCGGTTATCGTTATCTAGTCGCTGGTGAAAATCTAGCCATGGGTTTTGCTACACCAGAAGAAGTGGTGGATGGTTGGACTAAAAGTAAAACTCATTATACTAATATGATTGATGCTGATTTTAATGAAATTGGCATCGGTTTATCGGTGGGGAGATATAATAATATTGAGACGACTGTGGTGGCTCAATATTTTGGTCGGCCATCAGGCGAGCAGATGATTATTTTACAACCGCTAAGCGCTCAAGCTAAACGAGTGACAGCTAGTTCGAGTGTGGCCGGACTTGAGTCTAAAAAAACTCAAGTTTTGGGGGTAAAAGAATATGCCAGTGATTTAGCTGTTGATAGTGAACGATCTAAACTTTATTTAAAAGATGATTCAGCTGGTCGGGGTAAAATTGCTTCGGCAATTGTTTATCTCGGTCGGGATGTAGAACAAGCCCAGGTTAATTTAGGGGGTTATGAAATTGACCTCAAACGAGATGCTAATGATTTATCAAAATGGACTGGGGACATTTTGATTTTTAAAGAAAACTTCGACAAAGTTTTGTCACCTTTGGTTTTGCCTGTTCTATCGCTTAGTGATAGTGACGGCAATGTTTTAGATATTGATTTAGACTGGGATCAGGCGCCAGTTTCGCGTCCTTCGTTGTTTAGAGAATATTCTCTCTTAAAACAGTACAAAGCTTTTGATTTGGGTAATTTGTTTTTAGTTAGTACACTTTACTATAAAGTCTTATTATTTTTGGCTTTGATCGCCTTAGCTTTAAATACTTTTATTGAAATCAAACGGCAATATCCCCGAATGATTTTTTCGGCTTTAGGTTTTATTATTTTATTAATTATTTTAATTATTGTTTAGTTTGATTGCTATGAAAAAATTTATTTTACTTAGTCTTGTTTTGGTTTTAGGTTTAGCCGGTGTAATTCAGTCGGTTTATGCTGAATCAAGCACTTATGTGGTAGGTGTATCTTCAACTCTAGCTGACGGTAATTATTTAGCTGGTCAAATCATTCCGATAGTGGTCACTTTTAATGAAAATGTAAAAGTTGAGGCTTATCAAAAAAGTACAGATCCAGAGTTTTCTCCTCAATTAATTCTACAGCTTAATAATGGCTCAACTAGTATTGCTTATTTTGATTCTATTTCGAAAGAGTCAAAAAGTCAGCTTATTTTTAATTATACCGTTGGAGAGAATGATCAAACTCCACTTTTAAGTTATGCTTCGACGACCTCCTTGATTCATAATTCAATTGATCCTTCTCAAGTCACGATTACTGGCGAGACGGATAAAAAAGCGGCTAATCTTATTTTAGCGGTACCGGGGAGTAGTAATTCTTTGTCGGCTAATTCTAAAATTAGTTTAGATGCTCATCCTAATCCAGTGGTCCTTGATGTCTCCTCAACAGTAGCCGATGGTTCATACAAATCGGGCGATTTGATTCCTTTAACTGTGTTTTTTAGTCGGCCGGTAACGGTTAGTTTTTATATCTGGCGCAGTTTTGATCCTAGTCGTCAGCCAAAGTTTTCTGGTCAGACCAGTGTTTCTCCGACTTTAAGTTTAGCTTTTAATGGTGGCTTAACTAAAGCCGTGACTTATAGTAGTGGTTCTGGTTCGGCTATTTTAAATTTTGATTACACAGTTAGTGAAGGGGAAGCGACTAGTCGCTTAGATTATAGTTCGACTAGCTCTTTGGCTTTTGATCGGACTTATCTAAATTTAGTTAATCCAGAAACCGGAGTGACTATTTATGAAGATGCTACTGGAGCAATTCAAGGTCTAGATAATCTTCCAGCTGATTTGAATTTGGCTAGCCCTGGCACAGCTGGTTCTTTAAGTGTTAATAAAAATATTCAACTTGATGGGCAAGCGCCAGTAATTACTTTGACTGGGGAATCCTTAGTTGTCTTGAGTGCTGGTGATGCTTATACTGACGTCGGAGCTAGTGCCTCGGATAATCTGGATGGCAATTTAACTAGCTCAATCGTAACCACTAATAATCTGAATTCTAATCGAGTCGGGACTTATACTTTTAATTATAATGTCACTGATTCAGCTGGTAATTCGGCTACTGAAAAAACTCGGACGATTAAAGTTAAAAACACTCTAAGTAATCTGCCAGCGTTGTCCACGATGTTGACTGATGCGAGTGTGACAGTTAGTGGTTCGGATCTTTATCGTTATCAACTAGATAATCAAGGGATTTCTAATGTTATTACCTCCAATCATCCACTAGTTTTAACTGATCTTAGTCTCGGTTTTCATACTTTGACCGTCTGGGGGCGAAATGAGGGAGATTTAGATTGGCTTGATACACCAAGTACTTATGCTTGGGTAGTCACCGATGACAGTGGTCAAGCGGCCAATGTTGTTTCAGTAGTGACCAGTAACTCTACTATTTCAGTCAGTCCTGATTGGGGAACGGGAGTGATTCTATTAAGTGATAGCAGTTTAACTAATACCAAGATTGATTTAAGTTCAATGATGACTCGAGGGGCTAATTCTAATGTTGTCACCTTAACCGGGACTAATTTGATTTTAAAGATCCAAACAATTTATGGTTTTCTAGAAGTTAATCTACCAACTGGACTATCAATTAGTGGTCCGACTACTTGGGATGGAATTATTAATTTAGCTTTATTGGCTAATTCTGCAATCACTACTCCAAGCGAAACTGGTTTTACCAATAGCGTTAATATTGTCTTGGAAATTGGTTCCAGTGATAATAGTCTCAGTCTTGATCAAGCGGTTCGTCTAGTTTTGCCGGCTCAAGCTGGTCAGAAATTAATTTGGGGTAGTGCTAGTGGTAATACTCAGGCCATTAGTAATGTTTGTGCTAGCGATGATCAAAGTTCCGCTAATTCTAATTTAGGAGCTGGTGCTGATTGTCATCTTGATTCCGGTCTTGATGCCGTAATTTGGACCAAACACTTTTCTAAATTTGCTTCTTATCAACAGTCAGCGATAGTGGTGGCACCAGTATCTTCAGGTGGTGGTAGCGGGGGCTCATTTGTTATTAGTCCTGCTGATTTAAAATTATTGTTTGCTAGTCCTTTGGTTCTCGACTCTGGTTCCGGTAAGGTTCTTGGTTTGAAAGTCTATAATTTTACTAAAGCTTTACGTAAAGGAATGAGGGGAAATGATGTATCCTTACTTCAATTTTTACTGATTAAACAAGATGTTGGGTCGAAAGCAAAAGTGTTAGCTGGTTATGGGATGACTGGTTATTTTGGACCAGTGACTCAAAACGCCTTGATTGAATATCAAAAATATTTTAAACTAAGTCCAGCTAATGGAATTCTAAATTATCGAACCAAATTACATTTCAAAAATTTGAGTAATGGTCTAAAAGAATCTTTTGCTCAGTTGTCGGCTCCTAAAAAATAAAGTAAAATAGTAATTATTATTAAAGTCTAAAAAATATGATAGTTAAAAATTCTAAAGATAATTCTAAACATAGTGGTCTGGCCGATTGTGACTGTCCAGATTGCGCTGTCGATTCAAAATCACCTAAAAAACTTCGAGCTTTAAAATCAATAATTTTGATTATTGTCGGTCTGGCTGTTATTGGTGTCGGCGCTTGGTATTCTTATGATTATTATCGTAATCATTATGGCACTGATCAGCAAAAAGCTGATTATCAGTTGAAAAAAATAGTGGCTAAAGTATCTCAATTAATTGTTTTGCCCACTGACGAGACTCCGGTTTTAGCCACAATTTCTGATGCTGACACTTTAGCTAAACAGCAGAGTTTTTTCTTAGGGGCTAAAGATGGTGATAAATTATTAATTTATCAAAAAGCGCTTAAGGCGATTGTCTGGAGCCCTCAGTCTGGTAAATTAGTTAATGTTGGACCGGTGATTTATGATCAGAATGCCGATAAAGCAGTTTCGACCCCTAAAATTGATTCGACTGTTGAAACTGAGACTATAAGCACTAAAGTTAA
>Ga0210050_1001971_pt1 | contig 20823 bp, 25 predicted proteins | sample CryGey132114_all_FD_185463 | JGI IMG/M metagenome (GOLD analysis project Ga0210050, IMG submission 185463) | Groundwater microbial communities from aquifer - Crystal Geyser CG22_combo_CG10-13_8/21/14_all (SPAdes) (version 2) | ecosystem: Environmental > Aquatic > Deep subsurface > Groundwater ... | reverse complement strand
CGTCCAACCCTTATCTGGCCTTCACCGCTATGCTGGCGGCTGGCTTGGCAGGCATTGAACAAAATTTGGCGCCTACTGAGCCAGTAGAAGAAAATGTTTATCACTTAGACGAAGCCAATCTAAAAAATCGCCATATCGCCACTTTGCCCGGCTATTTATTTGAGGCCTTGGCCTGGTTTGGCCAATCAGAACTAATGAAGAAAATCTTAGGCGAAGAATTATTTAATAGATATCTTTCGGTTAAACAAAAAGAGTGGAATGAATTCAAAACAGAGGTTTGTTCTTGGGAGCTTGATAAATATTCAAATATTTATTAGTATGTAAAACGAGCTAGTTAAAAGTCGGACTGCTCAAATAATAATAATTAAAAACCATTTTTATATGAACATCAAACCGCTTTCTGATCACATTTTAATTGAACCGGTATCTTTTGAAGAAAAAACCAAGACCGGTATTTTTCTGCCCCAATCAGCTGATAAAGAAAGGCCGGAGCAAGGCAAAGTAATTGCTGTTGGCCCGGGCAAAATGGGCAAGGCGGGCGCGAGAATGCCGCTGGAAGTTAAAGCCGGCGACACCGTGCTTTTCACCAAATACGGCCCCAGCGAGATAAAGGTTGACGGCAAGGACTATCTCATTGCCAAACAAGATGATATCCTCGCTATTCTTGGATAAATCCAAGAATAGCGAAATGACTAATGACAAATGTCTAATGTCTAATAAAATAACTAATATCAAATGACAAATGTCTAAAATTAGTCATTAGTCATTAGGATTTAGACATTTTAATAATATGGCAAAACAAATTTTATACTCCGAAGAGGCAAGGCAAAAACTAAAAGCCGGCGTTGATAAATTAGCCAACGCGGTTAAAGTTACTTTGGGCCCCCGAGGCCGCAATGTAGTTTTAGACAAGGGCTATGGCTCCCCCACCATCACCAATGACGGGGTAACTATTGCTAAAGAAATCGAGTTAGAAGACAAAATTGAAAACATGGGAGCGGAAATTGTTAAAGAGGTCTCTACCAAAACCAATGACGCGGCCGGCGACGGCACCACTACCGCGGTTGTTTTAGCTCAGTCGCTGATACAACAGGGCTTTCGCAATGTGGCGGCCGGCGCTAATCCCTTGGCCTTAAAACACGGCATTGAAAAGGCGGCTGAAGTAATAGTGGCTGAATTGAAAAACATTTCCAAACCAATTGCCGGTAGAGAAGAGATAGCCCAAGTGGCCACTATTTCAGCTGAAGACGCTGAAATGGGCAACTTGATTGCTGAAGTAATTGACGAAGTAGGTAAAGACGGCGTAGTGACTGTGGAGGAATCAAAAACCTTTGGCCTTTCCAAAGAAATGGTTAAGGGTATGCAGTTTGACAAGGGTTATGTTTCCCCATATATGGTAACCAACGCGGAAAAAATGGAAGCGGTTTTAGAAGACGCGCCCATTTTAATCACCGACCGCAAAATTGCTTCTATTCAGGAAATTTTGCCCATCTTAGAGCAAATCGCCAAGGGCGGCAAGAAGGACTTGGTGATAATCGCTGATGAAATTGAAGGCGACGCTTTGGCTACTTTAGTGGTGAACAAATTGCGAGGCGTTTTGAATGTTTTGGCCATTAAAGCTCCGGGCTTTGGCGACCGCAGAAAAGAAATGTTGGAAGACATCGCGGTGGTTACCGGCGGCACGGTTGTTTCAGAAGACAGGGGCATGACTTTGGAAAAAGTAACTCTGGATAACTTGGGCAAGGCCAGACGAGTGGTAGCCACCAAAGAAAAAACCATTATTATTGACGGCGCTGGCAGTAAAGAAACCATTGAAAAAAGAATTAAACAAATCAAGGCCGAGCTGGAAAATTCTACCTCGGATTTTGACAAAGAAAAATTGCAAGAACGGCTGGGCAAGCTTTCGGGCGGTGTGGCGGTGATCAAAGTAGGCGCCCCGACGGAAGTTGAACAAAAAGCCCGCCAGCATAAAGCCGAAGACGCTTTGGCGGCCACTAAGGCGGCGGTGGAGGAAGGCATTGTGCCGGGTGGCGGCGTGGCTTTAATCAGAGCGGCCAAAGTGTTGGCTAATTTACAAGTTGATACCGAAGAAAAAATCGGCGTGGCTATTTTAGCCAAAGCGGTGGAAGAGCCCTTGCGAATGATTGCCAACAACGCGGGCGTGGAAGGTTCAGTGGTTGTTGAATATGTTAAAAAGCAAGAAGGCGGCCAGGGCTTTAACGCGCAATCCAGAAAATACGAGGATTTGCTCAAGGCCGGCATTATTGACCCCACCAAAGTAGTTAGAAGCGCTCTGCAAAACGCGGTTTCCGGGGCGAGCATTTTGCTAACCACCGAAGCGGTGGTGGCGGAAAAACCCAAAGACAAAGACGACAAACCAATGGGTATGCCCCAAATGGGAGGAATGGACTACTAAACAAATAGAGATGGTTGCAAAACTATTTCGTAGCGAAATTTTAGATTTTCGAGCGAGGCGAGGAAGACGAGCAAAATGTTTTGAGGCCGTAGCCCAGCTACGGCGAAAAGCATTTTGCGAAGTCTGACGATGACGCAGCCGAAAAGATAAAATTGCAGCAGGAATAGTTTTGCAACCATCTCATAACATAAAACGAATAACTAATAACTAAAAACTCTCGTTAATTCAGCGGGGGTTTTTGGTTATTGGATTATTGCCTTTGAAAATTTTTTGTGGTAATATCAAAATAAAGTTTAAGTATTTTTATGGATATTATAACTATTTCTCAAAAGATGTTTGAAAACGATGATTTAGTAATTATGCCTCGCAAAAAATACGAGCAATTTTTAAGTATTGTCAAAAGACAAAACCAGTTTGATAACGATTTAGACGAGGCAGTCGGGCAAGTCAAACAAGGCAAGGCAGTGGGGCCTTTTTGCTCTGCTCAAGAGCTAAAAAAGTCATTGGAAAAAGAAACTCTTATACGCGCCAAAATTTAAGGATAATTTTCGCCAATTTCCTGAAAATATCAAAAGGAAATTTTATCAAAAGGCTATGAGATGGTTGCAAAACTATTCCTGCTGCAATTTTATCTTTTCGGCTGCGTCATCGTCAGACTTCGCAAAATGATTTTCGCCGTAGCTGGGCTACGGCCTCAAAACATTTTGCTCGTCTTCCTCGCCTCGCTCGAAAATCTAAAATTTCGCTACGAAATAGTTTTGCAACCATCTCTATCTATTTTTTAAAAAATATTCGTTACCCTTCTTTGCATGCTAAAAAATATGACGAGGCAAAGGGTATATGGCAGGCAAGAGTGAACTGAAATATTCGGTTCTACTTTTTAATAGAAGAAGATACTTATGTTTTGCTTGATATCAAACATCATCCAAAATAGAATAAAAAAATTTTGTTATAGATACTAAAAATCCCGCATTGCTTTCACGGGATTTTTTGGTATAATATGGCTGTATGGAGATTGATGATAAAAAAGAAAAATTGATGCGAGAAATAGCCCAAAAATATGATTTGCGGCTGGTTTTGCTTTTCGGCTCGCAGGTTGATGGCAAACAATTGCACAATGAAAGCGATTTTGATGTGGCCTATTTAAGCAAGAGAAAGCTGGATTTAATGGAGGAGGCCAAAATGATGCTGGCCATGACGCCATATTTTCACAACGACAATATTGATTTAGTGAACTTAAAAAATGCTGCGCCTTTGCTTTATTATGCAGTTTTTGACAAGTGCCAAGTTTTATTTCAAGAGGACGAATTATTATTTCCAACCCTGCGGATTTACGCTTTTCGCAAGTTTGTTGAAATGCAACCGATTTATGAGTTACAACGACAAAGGTTAAAAGAATATGCCAAAAAAATTGGCGAAAAATATGGTATTTAGCGAAATTTTAGTTGACGAAAAAATAAAAAGAATAAAAGATTATTTGGAGGAGATTAAGCCGTTGTTAAGTTTGTCTGTTCAGGAAATTTTAAATGATTTTACGAAATTGCGAGCAATAGAGCGAAATTTTCAATTGATCGTTGATGAAATGATTGATGTTAATCAGCACTTTATCAAGGAATTAGGGTTTGACATTTCTAATGATTTAGAAGGCACATTCCATATTTTGGGAGAGAATAAAGTTTTACCTGAAGATTTTGCTTTGAAAATTGCGCCGGTGGTTGGCTTGCGCAATCGGTTAGTTCATAGATACGAGAAGTTAGACCCAAAAACTTTTATTGAAAGTTTTCAAAAAGAACATAGCGATTTTGAAGAGTATATAAAATTTATTATCAATTATTTAGAGAAACAAAAAAATATATGAATTGTCCAAATTGCCAAGAAACAAAATTAGCAGAAATTATTTTTAACAAGGTCGGGGTTAATTATTGCCCAAAGTGTTTGGGCCTGTGGTTTGAACAAGACGAGTTGCGAAAAGCCAAAGACGAAAAAGATCAGGACTTTAACTGGCTGGATATTGATTTATGGAGCGACCAAACAAAATTCCAGCTGGGCGAGGGCCAAAAGGCCTGCCCCAAAAACGGCGTGCCTTTGTACGAGGCGGGCTATGGCGATTCCGGCATTAAGGTTGATGTTTGCGAGCAGTGCCATGGCGTTTGGCTGGATAGAGGCGAGTTTAAAAAAATTGCCCAGTATCTAAAAAATAAAGGCAATGATGAAATGCTTAACAATTATCTGGCCAATTTAGCAGAAGAAGCCAAAGAAATTTTCACTGGCCCAGAAACATTAAAAGAGGAATTAGCTGATTTTGCGGCGGTTATAAAGTTTTTCAATTATAAATTACCCATTCAGCATCCGTATTTAATGGAGCTGATAAAGTCGTTGCCAAAATAAAAATAGGGGCAGACCTCTAACATTTTTTTATAAATGTTTTATTCAATATGGGGGAGGTCTGCCCCTTGTCAAAATATGTTAATTTTATACATTGTTCTCGCTGTTGTCGCCATTGGTCTTGCCTGGTTCGTTGGCTCTTATAACGGTTTTGTACGCTTAAAAAATCGCGCTAAAGAGGCCTGGAGCGATATTGAAGTGCAGTTAAAGCGAAGATACGATTTAATCCCTAACTTGGTTTCAACGGTTAAGGGCTATGCCGCCCATGAAAGCCAAGTGTTTGAAAAGGTTACCCAAGCTAGAGCTCAAGCCATTTCAGCTAAAGGCGTGGCTGAAAAAGCCCAGGCGGAAAACGCTTTATCAGCCACTTTGAAATCATTGTTCGCCGTCTCGGAGGCCTACCCTGAGTTAAAGGCGTCAGTGAACTTTTTAGAACTGCAAAGAGAGCTCACCGACACCGAAGATAAAATCCAGGCCGCCCGCAGATTTTATAACGGCAATGCCCGGGATATGTCCATTAAACTGGAGAGCTTTCCCTCCAGCATTGTGGGTAAAATTGGCAAATTCAAGCCATTTGATTTATTTGAGTTGGACGAGCCCGCCGCCAAAGAACCACCCAAGGTTCAGTTTTAATCATTGACTATGGCAACTCTCTATAATCAAGCTGATAGCAATATCCGCAAGACCTGGTTTTTAATCAGCGGGTTTTTAGTTTTTATTATTTTATTGGGCTGGCTATTTAGCCGCTATTTCCAAAGCCCGGCTATTTTGTATCTGGCGGTGATTTTTAGCGTTTTAACCAGCTTTAGCAGTTATTGGTTCAGCGACAAGATTGTTTTATCAATGACTCGTTCTCAACCGATAAAAGAAGAGGATAACCGCGAGCTATTTCATGTCGTGGAAAATCTTTGCATAACAGCTGGTGTTAAAATGCCTAAAATTTTTATTATGCCCGAAGCCCAGCCCAATGCTTTTGCCACTGGCCGAAATGAAGAGCACGCTGTGGTGGTTGTAACACAGGGTTTATTGCAAAAACTTAATAAAAACGAACTGGAAGGAGTGATCGCCCACGAATTGAGCCACATCAAAAACAAAGATATGCTTTTGCAAACTGTGGTGGTGGTTTTGGCGGGCATCGTGGCTATGCTGTCTAACTTTTTCTTGCGGATTAGTTTCTACGGCCGCTCTTCCGACGATAACAACCGAGCCGGCGCCTTGCTCGCTTTACTAGGCTTGGTAGCGGCTATTTTAGCGCCCATCGCGGCCACTTTAATTCAATTGGCGATTTCCCGCAAAAGAGAATTTTTAGCTGACGCTTCGGGCGCCTTGCTAACTCGCTATCCCGAGGGCTTAGCCAACGCCTTGGAAAAAATATCCACTGACCCAACGCCGATGCGAGCGGCCAGCAATTCCACCGCCCATTTGTTTATCTCCTCTCCCTTCAAAGGTCGTAAAGGCAATAGTTGGTTAGTTAAACTTTTTATGACCCATCCGCCCATAGAAGAGCGCTTGGCCGCTCTGCGGGGGATGGACATAAAATAATAAAAAATTATGAGTGAAAAATTAGAAATGGAAAAAACTTATGGCGAAAAAGAGCTTTTGGCTAATCCTGATTTAGTGCGAATAAGAGAAAAGAAAGGCCTTTTGGCAAAGGAGATCGGGGATATGCCTTTTTATAACTTAATGATGGATTTTTATAATGAGCTATTGAAGAAATATAGCAGAAATGAATTGCAATCGTATGGCGCTTTCCATATTCTAATTGACAGCGGTGTTAATTTCGGCGAAATGAAAACTGACTTGCCGGGCGACGACTCGGTTGAAAAATTTTTAGACGAACAGCTGGCAAAGATAGGAAAAAAAGAAGAAAAAGAAAAATAATTTAGGGTGGGGTGCCGGAGAGGCCTAACGGGACGGCTTGGAAAGCCGTGTCGCTTTGTGCGACCCGTGAGTTCGAATCTCACCCCCACCGCTTTGTTAATATTCATTGAAAGGAGCGAATAGAGCTCAAGTCCTCAAAAAAATATGAAAATAGTAATTTGCGCAAGTATTAGTTTCACTAATAAAATTAAAGAGGTAGCGGACCAGCTTTCTGAAAAAGGGCATATTGTTGAGATACCTTTTACTAGCCAGCGCATTATCAATGGCGAATTTTCGTTGGAACAATTTTTAGCTGAAAAACAAAAAAATGGCGACGGTGCGTTTCGGAAAATCCAAGATAACCTTATTAAACGATATTATGAAATTATAAAAAATGCCGATGCTATTTTGGTTATCAATATAGACAAAAAAGGCATAGAAAATTATATCGGAGGCAATACTTTAATAGAAATGGCTTTTGCTCATGTGCTTGATAAAAAAATATTCTTGCTTAACCCCATACCCGAAATTTCCTACAAAGACGAAATTGCAGCCATGCAACCGATTATTTTAGACAACGATCTGTTTAAAATTCGTTAGCTTTTGTTTCTAAACAAAAAAAGATATGTCTGTTTATATTTTAGACAAAAAAATAAACCATGAAGAATTGGCAAAAATAGCCAAGGAAACATTTGATTCGCTTGTTAAGGGGGCGGCTGATGTTGAAAAAGAAAAAATCGCCATTGGGGGCGAATGGCATTCAGCATGTCAGGAAATTTTAGTTAATCAAGGTTCTGATGGTCGAAACATTTGGGGTTTTAATATACACTTAGACCAGCCCAAGGAGAATCATCTGGAATTTTTTTCTTTGATAAACATCAAACCATCGTTAGGAATAAAAGATATGGAAATACAAGACGAAAAAGTAAAACAGGCCATAAAAATAATCGTTGATAAATTTATTGAGCAATGATATGTTTTCAAAAGAAAAATGGCAAAATATGAGCTTAAAGCAAAAAATGGGCAATCTGGCCAGCGAGGTTGCCAAAAGTTTTTATTGGAAAGAAAAAGACGAGAAAACAGCAACCGAAACAGCCCAAAGGGCATTGGAGCTTTTTGATTTAACCATTGACGATTTGGCAAAAAGCCCTGGCTTGGGCGAAATTTTAAAACTCCGCTCTGTTTTTTGCGACACCTTTTTTAATCTGGAGCAGTTTAATAATTCAGAACAAGCCATAAATAATTATTTTTTGCCATTCCTTTTATCCCCTCTCTAAACATAAATATGCCCGAGAAAATTTTATTTCCCAATGAAAAAATTATTATTACTGAATTTTTTGATGTTCATCAGGATTGGATGATGCCTATTTCTGGTTTTTTTATCATAAAACCGTTAAGGAAAATTAGATCAGTAACCGAGCTGAATGATGACGAGGCAATTGATTTTATTAACTTGATTCGCAAAGTTCGCTTAGGCATGAAAGATATTTTAGGCATTGAAACCGTTTATTTGTTTCAAAGCGAAGACAGCCGACATGGCTTTCATTTGTGGATGTTTCCCCGCCATCAATGGATGGAGCAATTTGGCCGCAAAATTGAGTCGGTGAAGCCGATTATGAATTACGCTAAAAAAAATATGGCTAACGAGGAAACTTTCCAGCAAGTTAGAGAAGCTGTGGCTAAAACGCGCGATTATCTGGAAAATTTTCAATTATGAAAAAAAATAAAAAACAAGTCGCAATTTTTGAAGACAAAAAAATCCGCCGAGCTTGGGATGACAAAAAAGAGCTGTGGTATTTTTCGGTGGTGGATGTAGTTGGCGCGTTGGGCGCGAGCGAAGACCCGAGAAATTATTGGAAAGTTCTTAAAAATCGCTTAAAGCAGGAAGGAAGCGAGGTGGTTACAAGATGTAACCAACTGAAAATGCAAGCTACTGATGGCAAATTTTATTTAACTGACGCGGCCGACACGGAAACCATGTTTAGAATAATTCAGTCAATACCATCGCCCAAGGCCGAACCATTTAAGCTTTGGTTGGCGAGAGTGGGTTATGAAAGGATTGAAGAAACCGAAGACCCTGAAAAAGCTATTCAAAGAGCGCTCGCGACCTATCTTAAAAAAGGATATTCGCCGTCGTGGGTTGATTTGCGATTAAAAAGCATTGAAATTAGAAAAGATCTAACTAATGAGTGGGATACTCATGGCGTGAAAAAAAGTGATGAATTTGCTATTTTAACTGACGACATTTCTTTCGCTTGGGCGGGGTTAAAAACAAAGGATTATAAAAAACACAAGGATTTAAAAAAGGAAAACCTGCGGGATAATATGACTAATTTGGAATTGGTTTTGAATATGTTAGCGGAGACCGCGACTACTGAAATTTCTAAAAAACGCGAACCAAAAACATTTCCAGAAAATCGGCAAGTAGCTCGCGAGGGCGGCGGCATTGCCGGCAATGCCAGAAAACAGATTGAAGCTAAAACCGGAAAGCCAATAATAAGTAAACTTAATTTTCAGAAAACGCAGGAACAAAAAAAATTAAAAGTCTAAAATATTATATTCTTACAAATTATGAGATTACAAAACAAAATAGCAATTATTACCGGGGCGGGGTCGGGCATTGGACGGGCTATTGCTTTAATTTTTGCCCAAGAAGGCGCCAAGGTGGTGGTGGCTGATTGGACAGAAAAAGGCGGGCAAGAAACAGTGGAAACGGTCAAACAAGCCAGCGGCCAGGCCGTGTTTATTAAAACCGATGTTAGCCAGGCCAGCGACATTGAAAAAATGGTTAGGGTATGTTTGGAAAATTTTGGCCGAGTAGATATTTTAGTCAATAACGCTGGCATTCTGAAAATGGGTCTCTTACACCAAACCAGCGAGGAAGATTGGGATGCGGTGTTAAGCGTTAATTTGAAAGGCGTTTTTTTAGCCAGTAAAAAAGTTATTCCGGAAATGCTCAAGCAAGGCCAGGGAAAAATTGTTAATGTAGCTTCGGTGGCTGGCTTAGTAGGATTTGAAGGTATCGGACCGTATTGCGCCTCCAAAGGAGGTATTATCGCTTTAACTCGTGAAATGGCTTTAGAATATGCCAAAAACAAAATAAATGTTAATTGTATCGCCCCGGGTATTATCAAAACCGCTATGACCAAGGGTATGCTGGACGATTCGACTACTCGCCAGGGTCTTGAAGCGCAAACGCCCTATCCCCGATTGGGCGAGCCCGAAGATATTGCCCTGGCTGCTTTGTATTTGGCCTCTGACGAGTCGGACTTTGTTACCGGCGAGATCTTAGTAGTTGACGGCGGTTTTTTAGCTAAATAACAGCGCAGTTTAATTCTTGCGATCGCACGAATTAAACGATGGTTTGAAATTAAAGCAAAAAAAACACCGAGGGCAGACCTCCCCAGACTACATGCAAATTTTCAGGAGGTCTGCCCTCGGTGTTTTTTTTACTTGCAAGAGAGTGTTTTTTCAAGTAAGATAATCAATATGGAGCAAGAAAAAAATAAAATTATTGTCAGGCAACCCGTGGTGGTGATTATGGGACATGTGGACCACGGCAAGTCATCGCTGCTGGAAGCAATTCGGGAGGGCTTTGTGATTTGCGCCAAAGAGTCGGGTGGCATTACCCAGCATATTGGCGCTTACGAAGTGGAAGTTGGGGGCAACCCGCCTTCGCTAAAGGCTACGGACGGGCAAAAAAAAATAACTTTTATTGACACACCCGGCCACGAGGCCTTTTCCGCCATGAGATCGCGCGGCGCTAATTTGGCTGACATCGCTATTTTAGTAATTGACGCGGCTGAAGGTCTTAAACCGCAAACCAAAGAGGCCTTGAACTTTATCAAAAAAGCCAAGATACCAATGATTGTGGCTTTTAACAAAATTGACAAACCCGAGGCCGACCCTGAAAAAGTAAAAAGGGATTTATCGCAAATAGATGTTTTAGTGGAGTCATATGGCGGGCAAGTTCCCTCTTGCGAGGTTTCAGCCAAAACCAAGCAAGGCATCAAGGAATTATTGGAAACAATTTCTTTGGTGGCTGAAATGGAAGAATTAAAATGCGACTTGTCTTTGCCAGTCCAGGGCATAGTGATTGAAAGCTCGCTTGACCCGCAAAAAGGCCCCATAGCCACTTTATTAGTTAAACAAGGGCTGTTGCGAGAAGGCGATGTGGTGGCCACGGAAAATGTTTTGGGTAAACTGCGGCATTTGGCCAATTTCCAAAACAAGCGCCTAAACGAAGTTTTGCCCGGGCAACCAGCCCGCGTCTTGGGCTTTGAACAACCACCAGCCGTGGGCGATGTTTTCAAGGTCTTTGCCAATCATGAACAAGCGCGAACCCAACTAAAAACAAAAACTATTTGCGCCAAACCCCCCATAGCCATTAAAAACAATTCCGACAAAGAAATAAAAACCTTAAATATTATCCTCAAAACCGACTTCTTGGGTTCTTGCGAGGCGTTGGTGGGTGTCTTGGAAAACATTCCACGAGATAAAGTAGTATTGAACTTTATCAAAACCGGCGTAGGCGATATCAACGCCTCGGACATCTTGTTAGCTGAAAACAGCCACGCCGTGGTTTTGGGCTTTCGAGTAAAAACAGACGAAAATACCAGCCACTTGCTCCGCGAACGAGGCATCAAAGCCAAAACCTTTGATGTAATTTATGAATTAGCCCAAGAAGCTAGGCGACTAATGACCGCTACTTTATCGCCAGAAACCAAACGAGTGAACACCGGCAAGTTTAAGGCCATAATTATTTTCAAGCAAGATAAAGACACGCAAATTGTCGGGGGCAAAGTGCTGGAGGGCGAAATCACCCGCAATGTTAAAGCCGAGATTATGCGCGACGACGAAATCATCGGACACGGCAAGGTTAAGGGCTTGCAAAAAGACAAGAAAGACATTGGCAAAGCGGAAAAGGGCCAAGAGGTGGGCATTTTACTGCAAAGCGAAATCAAAACGCAAGAAAATGACATTTTAGTATTTTTCAGCGAAGAAAAAGAAAGAGCTACTCTCTGATTTATTATGGCTACTGAACAACGAGTCAAAAGAATAAACGAATTGCTCAAGCGGCAAATTGGCCAAACTATTTTGGAAGAAGTTGATTTTCCTAAAAATATCTTGGTAACCGTGTCTGGCGTGGAAACCTCCCAAGATGTTACCCACTGCAAAGTCTCTATCGCGGTTTTTCCCGCCAGTGAAACCAAAAACGCCCTGGCTATTTTACAAAAATTCATTTATCCTATCCAAAAATTGGTCAATAAAAGCTTACGCATGCGCCCGGTGCCGCAAATTAGGTTTGTGGAAGAAAAAGATATGGCCCCTGCCCAAAGAGTTGAAGCAATTTTAGAAAACATTAAAATAGAAGAAGAGTGAGCTGGTTATAAAATTATTCCGTAGCGAAATTTTAGATTTTCGAGCGAGGCGAGGAAGACGAGCAAAAAGGTTTGAGCCGTAGCACTGCTACGGTGAAAAGCTTTTTGTGAAATCTGACGAAGCCGTAGCCGAAAAGATAAAATTGTAGTAGGAATAATTTTATAACCAGCTCAATTTGGCCGAGTAGCCAAGTAGCTAAGGCGACTCTCTGCAAAAGAGTTATACGCCGGTGCAATTCCGACCTCGGCCTCAAGACAAACAAAAACACCGCCTTTCAGCGGGTTTTGCAGGATCTGACTCGGAGCATGTCCTGGATTGCCATCCGAAATTAGTATATCATTTATTCAATATTTGTCAATTATTTATGTGGATAACTTTCATTGTATTGGAGGTACGGGGAATCGGACCCCGAGACCCTTGGATGGCAATCCAGGATCTGCGCCAAGCTACCCCCAACACATAGCTATTATATCACGCTTTAAGGGGTTTCAAAATATTTTTTAATACGCCCGGGTGTTGGAATGGTAGACAATATGGACTTAAAATCCATTGGGAGCAATCCCGTGGGAGTTCGACTCTCCCCCCGGGCACTTATTTACAACAAGATGCCAAAAGATAAGCAGATGATTAACAATAAATTTTTTAAAGAATGGTCATCTAATATGGCCTATGTTTTAGGATTTGTCGTAGCCGATGGTTGTGTGATGAAAAGAAAGGATCGCAAAGATTCTTTTATTTTTAACATAACCACAAAAGATAGAGAACATCTCGAAAATATTCAAAAGGCAATGTGTTCCAAGTATCAAATTGGACTGAAAAGTGGAGGAGGATCAAGAGAGAGAGAAATATTTCGTTTGTTCAGATAACTAACAAAGAAATTTGTTTGGATTTGATAAATTTAGGAGTTATTCCTAGGAAAACCTATAATCTTGGAGAAATAAAAATTCCAGACGAATATTTTGCTGACTTTGCTCGTGGATTTTTTGATGGTGACGGTACGGTCTATATTTATAATGTAAATAATACCCCTCAAATAAAAGTTGGGTTTGTTTGCGCTAGCGCACAATTTATTAATCATTTCAATAAACAACTTTGTAAATTTTTAGGCGTCAAAGAAAAATCAGTTCACTTAATAAAAGCTCACGGGATAAAAGCAAATAGCTATTCAATTGATTTTTATATTAGCGATTGCGAAAAATTTTATAATTTTATATACGGCAACAATCCAGAACTTTACCTTGAGCGAAAGCTAAAAGTTTTTGAGGATTGGCAAAACATTAAAAGGCGACATTATATTAAAAAAGATTATCCATCAAAAATTGGCTGGCATCTTAACGAAAATTTAATAAGAGACGGCTTTCCCGTTTATTTTCCCATCTATGTAGCTAATCCTTAATAATGAAGTTAAAATTCACTATTAAGATTTTTCAAACTTATCTTATAATATGATACAAAAAGATAATCTAGATTTCCCATTTTATGATTCCAATCTAAGGAGAGTTTTAGACAGCTATAGTAAAAAAATTAAGGAAAAACCAATTGAAACGGGACCATATCAAGAGGGGCAAATAGAAGCATCACCGATTTTGTTAGCATTATTCATAATGCTTGCCACCAAAAACCATCTAAACTTACTTTTAGATAATTCTTCGAAAATTGGTTTACAGATAAATAAAAAACAAAAAATTAAACTTTATTTAGAATTATTATCGTTTTACTACTTTCTAACTGGAGGACAAATTAGTCAATATTTAAAAAAAGAGCAGTTCACGCTTTTTATATTAAAACTTCATGTCGAACTTCTTAATAACCTACCACAGACGAAGGATACTCTATGGTTATTCGGCATCTTCGGTAGAAAAAAGAGGATAAAGGAAATAGAGGAAAAATTATCATCAACTATTTTAAAAGGAGAAAAATTCTATATCAAAAACAAACTTGATGAAAATGAAATCAAAGCAATAAATGAGCTAAAACCAATTTTATTAGGAGAACACCTAAAAGATTATGAAAAGGTGCAATTTTATATTAAAAATTTCTATTTGCTATCAAAAATATTAAATCTATCTTTGCCCCAAAATATAACTACAATAATTCATCTGTATCTCATTAACTCTACACCAATTATCGAATCGCAAAATGGAGTGATCAAATATCTAAAACCAACTTGGCATTCAGAAAAACAATAATTTAATAATTAAATCTATGGACATAAAATTTTTAGAATTGTTAATTGATGAAAATGGTAAAAGGAGTAGCCCCACAACAACGGAGGCATTGTTTGAGGTCGGAGAAAGTGATATCAAAATTGGCGTTACTGATAAATTTTTACATGCCTGTAAGAGTGTCAATCCTAGATGGACAGCAGAATTATTTTTAAAAGAGTTTGGAAAATTAATGATCCAAAAAATGTTAATAGAAAACAATGTATCTGATTATGTTTTTAAGGCTCATAATTTTCTAAAAGGTAATGACTGCATGAGCTTAGAAGAAATAAAAGAAAAATTAGAAAACGATATCATGAAAGCGGAGGAAAAACAAAATAGCATTGGTTTCAAAATATAACTAATTTTTTAATTTTATGAAAATAATTTCAGGCAAACCTTTGCCCATAAAGTTATTAATAATTTTAATAATCATTTTTTACGCTTTAAGCTTTTTAATTAGCAACAATTTATTAAGAGGTTTATCTGGAACATTGGGACTATTCTTTTTATTAGACCTTATTGTTCTGTCTATCCTCCGTTTAATTAATTACGGACGGAATCGCCAAGCTAAAAAATAATTTGGTAATTATGAGTATATTCAACAGTGTAAAACGCTGACAAATTAAATCTTTCACAAGAGGAACCTGTAGAGCTATGTTAGTTTCTTTTTGTGTATTTGAAGCCCAGAGGAAGAAAGGAAAAATAGAAGTAAGATTGTATAGCGACTTAGCTGCAAAAGCCCTATCCACTAGACCTCGATGGAAAATGATTGAAGAAAATGTTTTTGAACGCGATTTTGACGAAAAAATCATAATCAAAAAGAAAGATACTCTTGCCGATGTCGTACTTAATATTATTTTAATTGAAATGCAAAAGTCTATACTAAACGATAACAAACCAGAGGAAATTTTTTATCTTATTATTGACGAATTCAAGAAATTTTTTTCTGCATCAGAAAATATCACCGAGGAAGTTGTAAAGAGAAACGAAAAATTGCAGGCAATACAAAGCACCATTATGCAAAACAAAACACAGAAAGGTGATTTTGAAAAATAACGAAGCCGAGCTCCGCTATTGGGAAAGGTAGCATTGTCAAATTTCTAAGCGAAAAGATAGTGCTACAATTTGAAATTGTTGAAAATTATGCGATTGCAAATTGACCAAAGCGGCCGATCAAAAATAAAAAACAACCCGACAAAGTTATATCTTTTGAAGAGTTGCTGAAATGGGCTCTTAAAACAAAAACGACCGAGGGTCAAAAGGCCTGAAGAGAACCTACACTCCGCGACTCCTTGCGGGGCGAGGAGATTCAATTCTCGCTCGGTCATTTTTATGATAGCAGTTATCGCTTTTTTGTCAAGGATTAGTCTTATCCAATACAAAACAAGGCATTATGGACAATCAAAAAATTATCGCGGAAATCATTCAAGAGGTTAAGGAAATTATGGGCAGTGAGGGTACGGAAAGTTTTTTCCCAAGAGTGGGACGGCAAAATTTAAAATTTTTCCAATGCCCAAAGATATTGAAATAGAAATACAGGTAAATGTGGAAAAAATTGAACCGCTTTTGGAGTTTTTGACTAAGAGCGGCCAGTTTGTTGGTGAAAAACATCAGGTGGACGAATATTTTACACCTACTCATCGTGATTTTTTGGCGGTTCGGCCGGCGGTGGAATGGCTGCGCTTAAGAAACAGCGACGGAATTTTTTATTTTAATTACAAAAATTGGCACTTGGACGAGCAGGGCAAGAGTCATTATTGCGACGAGTATGAGACAAAAATAGACGACACAGACCAGCTAAAAAAGATATTACAGGTTTTGAATTTTCAATCACTGGTGAAGGTAGATAAATCACGCAAAATTTATCTTTACCAAGATTACGAAGTAGCTATTGATAAGGTCGCGGGCTTGAGCGACTTTGTGGAAATTGAATACAAGGGCGCCTCGCCAGCCGTTGACCCTAAAATGATTACCAACGAAATGGTGAAATTCTTAAAGGATTTGGGTTGCGGCGAAATTAAGCGCAACTATGTGGGTTATCCTTTCCAGTTGCTATTTCCCGACGAGGTTAAATATGATGTTTTATGACACTTTTTATCTTTTTTCTTATGCTGATTATTTTGGTTTTGGCGGGCACAGCGGTATATGCGGGCTGGCGGGCGGCGCCTTGGGCGCCGACTTTTAAGGCCGATAGCAAACGGTTTTTGAAGTTAGCTAACATTGAGCCGAGTCAAAAGATTTATGATTTGGGATGCGGGGACGGCCGATTAGTGCTGGCCTCGGCTCAAGCGGGCGGGGAAGCCGTTGGTTTTGAAATTTCACTTTTGCCGTATTTAATAGCCAAGTGGCGAATACTTCGCTCCCCTTTTAAGAAAAAATGCTCAATTAAGTTTAAGGACTTTTGGAGAGTAAGTTTAAGCGACGCTGATATAGTTTATTTTTTCTTGATGCCTAAAATTTTTACTAAAATAAAAGCCAAATTAGAAAAAGAGCTCAAGCCGGGCGCTAAAATTATTATTTACGCTTGGCCGATGGAGGGCTGGACACCTATAGCCGCTGATTGCCCCACTGGCAAAACGCCGATTTATGTTTATCAACGATGAAGAATTCTGGAAGGAGCTAAGCTCGCTCCCGGTAGGGAGCGAGCTTAGCTCCTTGGGGGCGACTGGCCTCCTAAACAAAAAACCCGCCTAAGGCGGAGGATTTTTTGTTTTCAGTTTAATAATTAGTCGGAAACAATTTCCATGGTGGCGTATTGAACTCCGAAATGGACGGCTTCCTCTTTAGAGGGCAGCCACACATCTACCTGATTATCGGCTTTTCTCCAATGCATACGGTCTTCGACCTCTAATAATCTATCGCCGAAAATCTCTGGCAAACGCACTCTAGTGCCAAATGGCAAGCCATTGTTAGCTACAATGCCGTTGCGCACTACAGTATTGGACGCGGTAATAAACGGGGTATCATCGGTTTCCTCGGGTGTCGACGAATAAGCCGTCACCATCACCGTAATTTTTTGGCTAATGTCAGGCATAGGCAGTTTAGACAAGGGTAAAATAAACGACTGGTTAATTATGAAAACCGGTTGTTTAATATAGCCCCAATCACTCTCTGCTGTGGCCTGAAAATGCCAAAAGTATACCCCTATAACACCCACGACTATGGTTAAAATCAGTGGGTATATTTTTCGGGTTAAAAACATACTACGCTCCCAATACTACCATAGTTGAGGCCGAAAGTCAATGGTTTTTAGCGTCTCTTAAGGTATTGGCCAGTATAGCTTTGCTTATTGGCGGAGATGTCTTTGGGACTACCCTCGGCCACCAAATAACCGCCTTTATCAGCTGATTCCGGACCCAAATCCAAAACCCAATCAGCGGCGCGAATAAAATCAAGATTATGCTCTACCACTAAGACCGTATTGCCCTTATCAACCAAAGCTCGCAAGACGAACAGAAGCTTGTTGATGTCGTCGGGATGAAGCCCAGTGGTTGGCTCGTCCAAAATATACATTGTTTTGCTGGAAGATTGCTTAGACAGCTCGGTGGCCAGCTTAACCCTCTGCGCTTCCCCGCCCGACAAAGAAATAGCTGGCTGGCCAAGTCCAATATAGCCCAAACCAACTTCGGCCAATGTTTTTAATTTATTTTTTAGAGCTGGAAAATTGTCAAAAAACTTTAAGGCCTCTTCCACAGTCATCTCCAAAACATCAGCGATATTTTTATCTTTGTATTTTATATCCAAGGTTTCTTGATTATAGCGATGGCCATGGCACTCGCCGCAAGGCACATAAACATCAGGCAAAAAATACATTTCTATCTTTTTAACGCCTTGGCCCTCGCAGGCCTCGCACCGTCCGCCTTTCACATTAAAGCTAAACCGCCCCACCTGATAGCCCCTTATTTTAGCTTCTTTAACACGACTGAAAATATCGCGAATATAATTAAAGGCCATAGTGTAGGTGGCTGGGTTACTGCGAGGAGTGCGGCCAATCGGGTCTTGGGTAACCAAGACCACCTTGTCTAAAAATTCAGCCCCCGAAATACAGTCATGCTTGCCCGGTTCGTCCTGTGAATGATAAAACTTTTTATATAAAGCGCGAGCCAAAACATCATTAACCAAACTGCTCTTGCCCGAGCCAGACACGCCCGTCACGCAAACAAGCTTTCTCAAAGGGATTTTTGCGTCAATATTTTTTAAGTTATTTTCTCGCGCCCCTTTAACTATTAAATAATTTTGAACTTTATTCTTTAACTTTGCACTTTGAACTTTTAACTTTGAACTTATTTCTATGACCCTTCTCCCCGATAAATACTCTCCTGTCAATGTTTGTGATTTTAACAATCGCGCCGGTATGCCCTCAAACATTACCTGCCCGCCGCGCTTGCCCGCTCCCGGGCCAATATCAATAACCCAATCAGCCTCCATAATTGTTTGCGGGTCGTGCTCTACCACGATAACCGTGTTGCCTAATTGTTTTAATTTTTTCAATGTTTCAATAAGTTTGTGCTGGTCTCTTTGGTGCAGGCCAACCGAGGGCTCGTCTAAAATATACAAAACCCCGGTTAACTGCGAGCCCAGTTGAGTAGCCAAGCGCGTTCTCTGCTCCTCCCCACCCGATAAAGTAGAGGTTGTGCGAGCCAAAATTAAATAATCCAAACCAACATCCATTAAAAATTTCAAGCGGCTCTTAATCTCCCTAACTAATGGCTGAACAATTTTTTCTTGTTCTGGAATAATATCTATCGCAGAATCAAAAAAATTAGCTAAATCAGCTATGGTCATTTCAGCCGCTTGGCTGATGTTTTGGCCGCTTATCTTCACAGCCAAGGCCTCTTTTTTGAGCCGCTTGCCCGAACAATCCTCGCAAAGCCGCTCTCGCATATATTGACGAATCTCGTCGCGAGTGGCTTCAGAATCAGTTTCCCAATAGCGTTTTTCCAAACTTGGAATAACGCCATTAAATCCCTCTTGGCCGTATAAAATAACATCTTTAACCTTTGGTGATAAATTTTTAACAGCTGTATCTAAAGAAAAATTGTATTGTTTGGCCAACTCTTGCAATTGCCCCCAAAAATATCCTTGCCGGCCTAATTTGTGGCTGGCGCGAGCCCAAGGAAAAACCGCGCCCTCGGCAATTGACAAATTCTGGTTGGGCATAACTAATTCAGGAGTAACTTCTAACTTATTGCCCAGCCCCTGGCAAGCCGGGCAAGCGCCAAACGGCGAATTAAAAGAAAACAAACGCGGCTCAATTTCCGGCAATGAAATATGGCAATTTTCGCAAGCAAAATGCTCGGAAAAAATTAAATCTTCAGATTTAATTTTTTTATTGATAATTGATAATTGATAATTGATAATTACAATGCCTTTGCCCAGCTTCAAAGCTGTTTCCACTGAATCAGCCAAACGGCTCCTTTCCAAATCGCTATCTTTAACTAATCGGTCAACCACCACTTCAAGAGTATGTTTTTTATTTTTATCAAGGTCCCTGCTAACGGCCTCGTTAATAGTTTGCGTTACTCCGTCAATACGCGCTCGGGCAAAGCCAGCTTTTTGAATTTCTTGCAGCACGGCGCGGTGTTCTCCTTTTTTCCCTCTGACCACCGGCCCTAAAACCATAAACTCGGTTTTGGCAGGCAGTTTAAGAATTTGCTTGATAATCTGGTCAATGGTTTGGCGCTGAACCACCTGGCCGCAATCAGGACAATGGGGCTGGCCTACTTTGGCGAAAAGCACTCGCAAATAATCATAAATCTCGGTGCTGGTACCCACGGTTGATCTAGGATTGTGGCTGGCCTTGCGCTGGTCAATGGAGATGGCCGGGGAAATGCCCTCTATCTTATCCACATCTGGCTTTTGCATCACGCCTAAAAACTGCCGAGCGTACGAAGATAAACTTTCCACATATCGCCGCTGGCCTTCAGCGTATAAAGTATCAAAAGCCAAACTGCTTTTGCCCGAGCCCGACACCCCGGTAATAACCACTATCTTATTTTTGGGAATATCCAAATCAATGTTTTTGAGGTTGTGCGCCCGAGCCCCTCTAATTTTTATAAAATCATTTGGCATATAAATCGTTCTATTATACTCATTTTTAAGACAAGAGAAAAGAGCAATGCAATATGCTCTCTAAAAAAACAAAACTCGGCTAGGACTAAAATACCCCTAACTCTTTGATTTTCTGGACTTGCTCGGTTGAAAGAATCTGATGCTCTTTCATGGCTTCAATCATAATCGTCCATAAACTTCTTTCCTTTTGTTTTTGATAATAACCCATCTTTTGCTCGGTCATCAAAATGTCTAAATCTTTTATAATTTTATCAAAAAAATTAAAGGATTCATTTCTAAATTGCGCAAACTCGGCTTTATCCACAAAATTTTCTCTCATATCTGCCTGCAGAGAAAATCTAACAATCTCCAAATCCTTCTTGGTAGCGAAACTCTCCAAATCCTTCTTGGTAGCAAAACTCTCCAAATCCTTCTTGGTAGCAAAACTCTCCAAATCCTTCTTGATAGCAAAACTCTCCAAATCCTTCTTGATAGCAAAACTCTCCAAATCCTTCTTGGTAG
>Ga0210050_1001968_pt1 | contig 20841 bp, 23 predicted proteins | sample CryGey132114_all_FD_185463 | JGI IMG/M metagenome (GOLD analysis project Ga0210050, IMG submission 185463) | Groundwater microbial communities from aquifer - Crystal Geyser CG22_combo_CG10-13_8/21/14_all (SPAdes) (version 2) | ecosystem: Environmental > Aquatic > Deep subsurface > Groundwater ... | reverse complement strand
TCCACCCCCCTATCCCAAAAAGTCCACCCCCCTATCCTTCATTCTAACAGCTTCTCCTTCACCTGGTTATCAGTAAGTTTTCCCCGCGCAAACAGCTTGATGTTCCTTTGCAGGCACTCTTTTTTTAAGATATCTACAAAAATAGCGCCTCGGCTTTTCTTGATTTGACTGGTTTCTAATACCTCTCTTACTAAGCTCAAACACTTATAAATTAGCTCATCCGGCACCAGCTGGGCCACTTTAAAATAAAACTTCTCTGATTTTATATCTCCCAATGCCTCCAACATATCCATAACTAAGGCTTTTTGTTTGCTGATCGTCTCTTCATCTAACTGCGGCCTCTCTATTTTTTTCTTTTTAATCTGCTTAAAATAAAAAGCTACATTAGATTCATTAAATTCTATCTTGGTCAAAAAGCCACTTTCAATTAAAGATTCAACAGCCCTTTTTATATCCCGCTTAATATGAAACAATTCTTTAGATTCAATGGTAAGCTTTTCTATAAGCTTCTCATAAGGTACAAAAACCGGACTTTGATATCTAATATAGTTTAGTGTTTTATAGAGACACCGTGTCCGGCCACCTTTTATTGCATTGAAATAGTATTCTGTATCTATGTCCGTGGTGTAGCCATTTTCGATATTATTTTTTAGCCAATCGCCTAAAGTAATAGTTGCAACTAATTTTTTTATATATGTTTTCTTTTCCCCGGTATTTTTATCCGTATAAGTCGATTCCTTACGTTCTATCTTTACCCTAAAAATAAAACAAGACTCCTTATTATAATATTGATCTATACGGTTCCTACCTCTAATATAAACAGTTTTACCCGTAGCAAAACTAGTATTATCAAACTTTACTAAAGAAGATTCTATGTCTCTAAAGTTTTTCCCTTTCTTTGTAATTTTCATAATAGAACATAGTTCTCCGAAGAGAACATTAAGCGTCTTAGGACAATACCCAAGTTTTTTGGCCCAGTGATTAAAAATCTTAATTATCGCCATGTAAACATCCTGGTCAAAGCCTTTAAGCAAGCCATAGTTGGCGCTGGGATTCAAAATAAAAAACTTTTCCCCGTTGGCAATTTTCTCCTTTACCTGTATAAAATTCTTCTTTTCAATTATCTCATGTAGGATTTTTTTCTCATCCTTGCCAAAATAAAAAATGGGCAGCCTCTCCAAATTTTTATCTACCCAGACCAATTCTTTTCCTTTTATGGTTTCTAATTCTTCCATCCGATTCTCCCTCGAGAGATTATTCTTTAGTTTTTCCTAAGTGTTGCATTACCAGTTTTTCAAGCGTATGAGACATAGGTTCTCCTGTCTCAGCGCGGTTATGCCGGAGTAATTTAACCGCTTTCTTAGACATATAGAGAGTCTGCATTATCTTTTTATCATCAACTGTTTTCTGTCGTTCTGTTTTTACAGTAAGCTGTTTTTCAGTTTTACCGTTAATCCATTTTTCAGTTAATGCGCCGAGCTTTGCCTTCGCCATTTTAATACCTCCCTTTCAAGATTTTCAAATTCTTCTGTCGCCTGACTATTAGACGCATACTCATGAATAGTCTGCCCTACAATACCGGCTTCACAGAGGGCAACCCTCTGGCAGATTTCAGTTTTTAGTATAGGGACATTAAAAACTCCAAGCGCTTCACGGGCTTCACGGCCAAGGGTTGTCCCGACAATTTTCCTAGAAATAAGCAGGTAAGGGCGAACCTCAATACCAGCCGAACTCTTACCCTCGTGAATCATATCAATAGTTTTTCTGACAGAATGAATATCATATGGGCTGGGAGTGACCGGAATTATAGCGAAATCGGAGAGCGCGAATGCTGTCCTTGTGATTTTATCATTGGCAGGACCACAATCAATAATGATAAAGGTAAATTTCTTGGCTTGATCAATAAGTTTGGCAGTTAGCTCTTGAGTGGACCAGGGGGTAGGAGTTATCTGAAGATTCTTACAAGTAAGACGATCTGGTGCTTGCGCTTGTCTGCTCTTAAACCAGTCGCTTACTGTGCCCTGGGGATCCGCGTCTATAAGAAAAATAGCCTCTGTTTTTCGCGCCAGGGTCCCAGCCAAGTTAATAGCAACGGTAGATTTTCCGACGCCGCCTTTTCCATTTGCTATTGTAATAATAGGCATAGTCGCATTGTAGTATGAATACACACTACTGTCAAGCATTTTTTCTGTCTTAACAGCTTTTAGTATAACATCCCCAGCAGTAGGTAATATCACCTCTAAACATCCCTATCATCCGATAATTCAAGCCCACATTCCCAGACACCCTATTTTTACATTCTAAAAGAATATTTTTCCGTTAGAACGAAATAACCTTCCCTAAATAGAAAAAATTGTGGCCGAATAATTTTGTAAAGAAATACTTGACAGAACAATTATTTTGTGCTACATTGTATTACAGAAAGGAGACAAAATCATGAGACACTCAGTATCAATAAGCTTACCAGAGGGTATATACAAACAACTCAAAACCGAATGCAAAAAAGAAAACGCAAATGGTAGCGAGATGGTACGCCAAGCCTTACGGGTATACTTTTTTAGAAAAGAGTTTGATCGCTTACGCAGGAAGGCAAGAATAGAGGCAGAGAAACGAGGCATAGAACTTACAGAAGAAGAGATCTTCCAAAAGGTATCATGAAAATCCTCTTTGACACCAACGTACTCATCTCAGCTTTTCTGGCTTTCAAGAAAGGCAGCGTTTGTTACGATATTATAGATCACGCTGTTGAAGTTCATAATCTTTACTATACTGCGTTCATAATAGACGAATTCAAAAGAGTTTTCAAAGAAGACTTCCATTATCCAGAAAGACTTATAGATGAATTTGTAGCCTTCATCACAAAATTTTTTACAGAAGGAGATACTGCAGATACTGTTGAAAAAATCTCTCGAGACCCAAAAGATAACCAAGTCTTAGCCGATGCAGTAACTAATGAAATAGACGTAATAATAACAGGAGATAAAGATTTACTCGAACTAAAAAACTACAAAGGCATCAAGATCATAACGCCCAGAGATTACTGGAAACTATAAACAGGCCATGCCCAAACCAAACTCTCTCAGAGACCGGCTACGCAAAGCCGGCATCCGTCATTACGACGAGCTCATCCACGACCAGACTGAAGAATGGTTGATAGAAAACTTTAACCAGGGCGCTACTGATTATCCTGTCAACGTTGCCCGCCTGATGCGCAATATCGTCTGGCAAACCAGGGAACGAATCATAAAAGGGGAGAAGCCGCCCCTAAAAGAACTCCTGCGAACATTCTGGTATATGTACATTAAGCCGACTCTTTCCCGGGCAGAAGCATTGACCCAGGAAACAGATCAATACGCCCAGCTTATAGATAACATCGTTTTCATGGTCAAAGAAATAGAAGTCATGGAATACAAAGACATCGGCTTCCGCGACGATAACCAAGCCAACAGAAAAATAGGAGCCAATGCCAATATAATCCTTTTCTCAGAAAAACTTGGCCATCAGGAATTCCTATCTGAAATCGCTGACAAATATAACATCTCCATTTTGGCCTTAGGCGGCCAACCATCAGTCCTTAACGCAGAGTACTTTGTAGATACCCTAAAACAAGCCAGAATAGGCCTACAGCGCTCGTTTTACCTCTTTAGCATAGTTGACTATGACCCCAGCGGCTGGATTATCAGAGACGCCTTCATTAACAACCTTAAATTCTACGGCATCCCTAACACCCGGGTAATAGATTTAATCCATCCGGACATGCTAACCCCTGAAGAAGTCAAGTTAGCCCGATATCGAATTAAAGAACCAGAAGAAATGCGTGTTAAAAACAAAAACTGGCTCAAAGAAGTCCACAAAAGAGATTACAAAAATCAGCAATACCTTGAAGAAACGAAGAAAGATAAAAAAATTCTCTACGGATTAGAAGCCGAGTCCGTATCCGGCAAGCGTCTAACCCAAAAATTGGAAGAAGAAATGGTCCCGTTGATCGGCAAGAGTGAAGACTTGCTGAAAATCTACGAGTTAAGAAAATTAGATAAAGCCATAAAAGACTTAATAATCCATAAGGTAACATAAGGGGGGAGTATGCCTAATAAAACAGAATTTATTAAATTCAATACCATTAAAGAATACTTTAAGGATGCCTTCAAGATGCGTTCCTCAGAGAGTGCGGTTAAAAAAGCCATAAGTGAGTTTGATTCAACAATAGAGACAGTGCTCAAAGAAGCAGGAGGGTTAGCCAAAGAAGACAAACGCAACACAGTTATGGATCAGGATATAATTTCAGCCGTAGAAAAACACTTAGGCAAAAAAAATCTCACCTGGCAGGAAACAGCAGAAGAGATTATCCGTCAGAACCCCACAGACCTCGGCAAGATATCCAAGGCCATTAACGACTACATTGAGAAAGAGCAGAGGAATAAATGACCCATTCGACTTCGCTCAGGGTCATCCTGAGCGACTGAAAGGAGCCGAAGGATGAATCAGGGAGAGTTAGCCCTTGCCATTTCAAAAAGGTTTTTTCTCACCCAGACCGAGGCAGGGGAGATCATAAAATTCATTCTATCAGAGATAACAGGGGACCTTAAAAAAGGGGAAAGGATATCCCTACGAGGCTTTGGCTCCTTCACTAAAGAAAAGCGATCCTCAAGAAAAGTCCGCCATCCCAAAACAGGAAAAATTATAACCATACCAGAACGAACCACTGTAGGCTTCAATCCATCCCAAGAACTCCTAAAGAATTTGCGTTAATAGGTCATTAGAGCCTTCCAAAAATTTCACGAAATCCATGAAACTTGAGAAAACCGCCAAAACCGTCTTTCCCGACGACAAATTCCTTTATTATAAGCCCGTAGCGATAACTTCTCACGCCAGGCCATAGTTTGATACCTGTCGAAAATGGTTGCTACAGTGTAGCGCCATCTCGGACGGCCCCGCCCCACCAGTGCTCCTATTCGTCCCTCGACAAGCTCGGGACAAGTCGCACTGGTGGGGCGTAACGCTTCGATTGTGCGATGAGCTATACAGTATCTGTCCCTCCTCGATGTATCGTAACGCACAGCGTCCCTTGCGATACTCCCAGAGTATACAATAGCTGCGATATATCGCAGCGCTCCAGCGTCCTGGGCGATACGCTAATTGCAACGCGCGCCTGCACTCACGACGGGGCGGACTTGGTCTGCCTTCCTTTTCCCTACTTCCCACAAGGCAGCCCAAAAAAACCACACCCCTTTTACATAACTGATTTTATGGTCATCCAGCCCTTGCCTATCTCCATACACCAAAGAGGCCTGGCTTGCCCATAAAATCGTGTTATGTAAACTCCACAAAAGGGCACACCATTCACATACCAAAAAATCTAGGGTGGTGTGCCAATTTGTGGAGGCAGTGTGTGGTTTTTTGTGAAAAAATCTCTGGCGTAGAGACCTCAATTCCCCCACACCAGAGATTTTTTCACTGCCCGCCCCTTTGTCACATTCCTGGGGCTTGAGCTTCCACAAACCCAGCAGCAGAGTTCTCGTCGAGAAAAAGACAGTGCTTTTATATAGACGGTTTAAAGATCATCGGTTATAAGCGAAATAAAGGGCACTTTTTGGCGGGTTATCGTCGGGAAAGCGGTTTTTCCCTAAAGGGAGGCTGCGCACTGCCTTTTTCGAGTCCCAAAGCGGTTGACATACGCCTCTAGAATGCCTCAAAAATGCCCCTAATTAGTTTCTAGAGGGGGCTTCTACCTCAAAGCTACCACTAACCTTTTACTAAACACATCTGCTATTCGTTTCAAGGTATCTACAGAAAAATTCTCACGCCCGTTTTCGATCTTAGAAATATACTGCTGGATTACCCCTAGTTTTTTGGCCATATCCCTCTGCGTATACCCTAATTCCACTCGTATACCTTTAATCTCCTGAGCCAACTTCATCCTTTCGGCCGGGATTTTTACTTCCCGCTGGCTCCTTATCTTAATCCCCTGCTCTTTTAATCCCTCTAGAATGCGTTCGTATATCGTTTGCCAAAAAACTGTCCTATCTTTAAGCCAACGATCTTTTCTCATACGTCTTTTTATACTCGGCCACTTTTTACAAAAAGTTACTTTATCAACAATGCCGAATGCCATCTTAGGATCACTAACTCGAGAAAAGAGTTTTTCTGCGTAGATATTGAATTTAGGATGGTTCTCATCTTTTAAAATTTTTCTTGCTTCACCTTCTCCCATGCTGCTGTCCCACAACCAGTTTATTTTCATTTTTACACCTTTATAGTAACTTCTCTGGTAGATTCTTTAAAAGTTCATCATCCAGATGTTTTACCACTACGACAGTATCAACCTTTGGTACTAATTCTAAAAGTTCAATTTTTAAATTCATCCGGTTAAATCCTCTATACCAGGCAATAAGGCCTTCTGCCTTATCGTAAGAGAAATACTCAAAGAAAAATTCCGATAGAGGATTATGGTATTTTGACAAGCAATAGAGATCGAATAAATCTTTTACGCTCTGGCGGCCAGCGTGAATTATCCTGCCAGTAGCATCTTGTTTTTTGATCGTTCCCATAGCAGCCGATATCTTTCTGTGATAGATATCCTCTATAGAATGTAAACCATTTTTTATCTTTTTGATATTCTTCTCGAAATCCTGGACAAAGTCTATCTTCAAAACGCATCCTTTCTTTAACTCTAAAAAATAGACCTTCATCGGTATCAGTTTAGGATCATCCTGTTCGGCCTCTAGCTTAAAGTTAAAACCAGTTTCTTTAGAAACAAAACTCATTATTCGGCCGGGACCTTCTTTTTCATACTCTTGAGTGAAAAAATCCAAGTCTTCAGAAAACCTATGGCCGAAATAAAAAGATAAAGCTGTGCCACCGCTTAGATAGTACTTTTTGAATTTCTTTGTTACCAGCCCGGTTATTTTTTTCTGTTCACCTTTAATATAAGAAATTTTATTTTTCATCTTTTCCTCCTGAAATAATTATACTACTTATAAGTAGTGTTTGTCAACAAAAAAATTAACTAATGTTTGTTTATTCTATGAAGTATATATTGTTTGGAAGTTATAAGATAAAAAGCGAAAATATAAGAATAGTTATCGAGTTTACCGAAACTGAACCTCTAAATGGGTCCCTGTAGCTAAAGCTACCTTCTCTAAAGTACGAAGGCTATGTCCCAGGTAATCGCCTCCCTCTAACCTAGCGACAGTGGCTTGACTAGTATGAATCTCTTTAGCTAACTCTTTTTGAGTCAATCCTTGTTTCTGTCTAAGCTTGGCAATCTTATACCCTAAAGCTAATCTTCGGCCTTCTTCTTCGTAGAATTTCTTGAAGTCCTTGTCCTTAAGTTCTTCTTTTAAAACATCTTGAAAACCTAAAAGTTTCTTAGCCATTGTAACCACCTCCTATAATTCAAATTCGCCTTGACGATATCGTAGAATAAAATCTTCCATGTTTTTCTTTGCCTGTTCAATTTCCTTCTCGGGTAACTCTTGCGTCTTCTTTTTGAAAGCATGTAGTAATATAATATTTCCTTCCAAAAAGAAGAAATAAAAAATACGCACATTACCTGTCTGGATCCTTATCCTTAACTCTCTAATTTTGTCTCTTACATAATCAGCATAGGGCCGTAATAAGTTTGGGCCGTGTTCTTCTAAAAGTGCAATGTAGCGCCAAATCTTTGCCCGAGATTTTTTATCCATCTGTTGAATAAAATCTTTTACTGGGTAATCTCCTCTGCGAGCTGGATAAAATTTAATTTTATACATCTTCCCCTTTCAATAAAAGTATATATCAAATTTGATATATTGTCAAGTTTTATTTTTATACCAATGCCCTCTTCCTATACCTTAACGCACTCGCCAGCGTAAGCGGGTTAGGACCCTCCATATCTACTGAGCTCCAGGCATCCATAAGGCAGGCTTCATAATTTAGGCCTTCTTATCTTTCAATTCCCTTTCCTTTAAGTCATTAGCGCGTTTCATCTCAGTAGCAATTTCCTGAGCCATTTTTGCTATGCGGTCAAGCATTTGTTGAATTATCTCTAGTTGTTTAGAATCAAGGACAATCTTCATTAGCTAATTTCTTAATGCATTCCCTTTGAACGTCGCAAAACTCCAGAAATTCCCCTCTTTTTTGTGCTCAATTCCCTACCCCAAAGTCGCAAAAGACTTACTTTTACGACACTAACGATAAAGCTCAGCGGCGCGCGGTAGCACATCCGCTGGAGCGATTTGTTAGGTGCTTTTTACATCGTTGATATTAGCGAAAAATATATTTAAAGTTACTTGATGGTTATGTGGATTAACGTGATCAATAAGCACTCTGAAAAAACGGAAATAATTTTTACTTATATGATAGGAGTAAACAGAACATAGTTCCTCCTCGTCCAAAATGTTTTGAGGAACTAAATATTGATTAACGTCAGTTTCTTTGCAATCTGCGCCACCATGAACTAATCTACCATCGATAGAAACATTTATAACAGCACCGCGCGCCTCTTTTTCTCCTCTTAATCTAGAAAAATAGAATCTCTTTTTTACAATTTCAGAAATGGTAATCTTCACCGGGATATCACCCCATATAAATTCCTGAAAAGCTCCCTCTTGAATATATGTTGTATGAGTAACACAACCCCTATCGTCAATTTTGACGGGCTTTTTAGTGTGAATTAAGCTATCTTTATTTTGATTATTTGCTGATATCGTAACTGTGGATGCATCTCCTGTTTGAATATTTGTGGAATAATCCCCCGCCTTAATACTTTGATGCCTTTTCTTTTGATTTAAAAAGAAACGTATTATACTTAGAATTACGACAACACCTATACCGCTAAAAATCCATTCTTTGTTATCAAAAATAAACTGTATCATATATTTCACCTAACGGCGCGGCTCACCGCAATAACTTATTTATTTTGCAGTAAAAACATTATAATGACCCCTAATAGAACAAGAAGAAGTATGACAAAATAACGTAAAGAGAATATTTCTTAAATTACTTTTCCGCCAGCATCTCTGCCGCTTCTTCTAAATCTTCCGGAAACACATCCACATAATACCTTAAAGTCGTCGCCACATCTGAATGTCCTAAATACCGCTGCACCAACTTAGCGTTTTTGAATTCCTTTAGAAGCCTTGTCCCAACAGTATGCCTTAAAGCGTGTGGCGTAAGATCGGTTTCAATCCCGCTTTCTCGGACCCATTTCTTAAAATCCCTCTGCACCTGGCGCGGACTGATCCTGGCTGTGTTTCTGGAAACGAATAAAGGCGCTTCCGGCGCAAGGCTCTCCCCTCTTTTTGCTTTCACTCTCAGATAATCCTTCAAATGCTTTTGCAACGCCTTCGGAAAATAAACCGCTTTGTATCTGTCTTTCTTCTCCCCTTTTTTGGTCCATCCTTTAACCTTTATCTCTAACTTGGCTCTGCCGGCGTGTTCAACATTAAGACTTAACGCCTCAGATATCCTTAATCCGGTAATCAGCATAAGATGATAAAGCATGTAGGACCTTTCGGCATCTTTGCGATTCTTAAGGATATCCAAAAACCTTTCTTCTTCCTGTGGAGTAAGACATTTTATGTTTGCGCTCATTCTTAACTTCCTTGTTTCACTAAACTTTTCTTATTCTCAAGCAGCTTGTTTCTTTCAAGCCTAAGCAAAGTCGGCAAAATAAAATTAGGATTGATCCCTTGCTCTATTAAATTCTCTCTAGCCTTCTCCTCTAACTTTTCCTGTTTCTCTCTAGGTAGCTGCCCAAATACTTTATCTAACTCCTCTCCTCTTTTTCTTTCCTCTTCCCTTTGCTTGTCTTCCTCTAACTTCTTTTGTTGCTCTGCCTTTTCTTTTTCTTCTACCAGGCGCTTGCTTTCCTTATCGCCAAGAGCCTGGCCAATAACTTTAGGAATGATCCGGATACTATGGATTTCTTTTATATTATCTACAGCCCAGCCTAACGCATAGGCGACTTCTTCTTTGGTATACCCTTCATCTATTAAATCCTGGAGCACAATCATTCCTTCCCGCTTTAATACTTCTGACACCTTTTCCTGGCCTAATCCCTGATAAAAAGTTACGGCAAGGTTTTCTAAGTAAAATAGGTTGTCTTCTATTTCCTTAAATCTTTCCGACTTGTGGAAATAGTAAACCACAATATTTTTTTGATATTTCCACTTATCAATAACCATTTTTTCTTTCAGCTCATTATTTGCTTTCCCTAAAAGCTCCTTAAGCTGTGATATTTTACTTGTTTTGAGCCCCATCCACCTTGCTAATTTCCTTATGTCTATTTCAAACTGATTTTTCTTATACTTCTTTTTCTCTAAGTATTCATATAGCCTTCTTGGTATCCCGGTTGCTAACGCCTTATATATCGTAAAGTCTATTAACTTGTAATATTTTCTTTCAATACTATTGACTAGCTCATCATCTAAAACCACCTTGATCATATTTATCGGTCTATTGCCTTTTTGCTTTTCGTAAATTTCTATTCTCGATATTAAATGTACTATTTTGGTAATCTTTTCTTTCTCTGCATAAAAGGAATTTTCAAAATGAAGGTTAGTCTTTGCCATTCGTTCTAAACTTTCCCGCACTCTCTTTACTTTCTCGCCGTCGTGAACGGGTAACTCCAATTCTCTCATCAGCTCGTATATTGTAAAATGGATCTCTGTTTTCTTATATACCCCGCCTTTTTTGACATAAACCCGCATAATCCCATTAAACACATCCATGTCAAAGTAATTCGGGACCCCTCTTGTACACTCAACCTTAAATCTCCGCTCACCCGTTATTTCCCCTGCCCCATTTCTTTCTTCCCATACATATTCCTCTATGGTTCTATCTATCCGCCTCTTTTGCATAGAAAATATAGGGTATTCCAGAAGGTTTCCTTCCATTATAACGTGTTCTTTCTTCTTTATTTCAGCCATTTTCTTCTTTCCGGTTTTGGTGTCTTATCGTTTACCTTTTGGTGTCTTATCGTTTACCATATGGTGTCTTATCGTTTACCATATGGTGTCTTATCGTTTACCAAAACCGTCATAACCCCTTTATTTTCAATGCCTTTCAAAAGTGTAATATATAGTTTAACATATAATAATACTCTCTAAGAGTGTGTTTTTATTTTTCTTCCTTTTTCTCTAAATTTACCACCGGTAGATGAGTAAGAACCAAGTCATCCATAATCTCTGACAAGGTTTTATCTGTCCTAACACGATGCATCCAGAGACGTTTAATAGTGTCAAGTCTAAGATTAAACGTCTGTTTTTTCTTAGACTGCTCCTTAATCTTTGTTTCTTTGGGATTTTTATCCTGATTAGCCCTTTTTTTCTTTAAGGTATCCCCTTCATCCATCCACGTGGTAGCGATTTGGCTTAACTTTGCTTTAGGCATTTCTTAATCTCCTTTTCTAGTTCAATAAATTCTTCTGCTGCCATAGAATTTGGCGCGTATTCAAGCACCGATTGTCCTGTAATAGCTGATTCGCACAGAGCTATCCTCTGGGATATCTCAGTTTTCAAGATAGGCAGCTTAAGCATTTCACAAGTATCCCGCGCCTCTTTTGCTAAATTGGTCCCGACTATTTTCTTTGATATTAAAAGATAGATTTTAGACTTGGTAGCTCCCCTGCTGGCGCCTTCTTCTATCAGCTCTATGGTACTGCGCGCTGAATTGATATCTAAAGGGCTTGGCGAAATAGGAATGATTGTTAAATCAGATACGACAAGAGTCGCTTTAGCGGCTTTATTATTAGCCGGCCCGCAGTCAATAATTATAAACTCATAATCCGGCGGTTGCGCTAGTTTGAGTATTTCTTCCGGCGTCCAGGGGGTTTCTGTAAAGGTGATATTGGGATTTACTTTATTTGATTCGTGGCGGGCTCTGGCTTTGGCCCACATAGAAACAGTGCCTTGAGGGTCAGCGTCCACGACAAAAACAGTATGTTTTTTATTCGCTAATGCCGCCGCAAGATTAAAAGCGATTGTAGATTTTCCTACCCCGCCTTTTTGATTGGCTATGCTGATGATATGGCTCATACTCTGGATGATACAATAATAAAAATTTCTTGTCAAGCATTATTTACAGCTTCTTATAATATACAGCTTCCTGTATATACAGCTTTCCGTAAATACAGCTAAATAAATACTACTGTGGGTTCTAAAGCCCGTTAAGTAGGTAATATCACCTCTAAACATCCCTATCATCCGATAATTCAAGCCCACATTCCCAGACACCCTATTTTTACATTCTAAAAGAATATTTTTCCGTTAGAACGAAATAACCTTCCCTAAATAGAAAAAATTGTGGCCGAATAATTTTGTAAAGAAATACTTGACAGAACAATTATTTTGTGCTACATTGTATTACAGAAAGGAGACAAAATCATGAGACACTCAGTATCAATAAGCTTACCAGAGGGTATATACAAACAACTCAAAACCGAATGCAAAAAAGAAAACGCAAATGGTAGCGAGATGGTACGCCAAGCCTTACGGGTATACTTTTTTAGAAAAGAGTTTGATCGCTTACGCAGGAAGGCAAGAATAGAGGCAGAGAAACGAGGCATAGAACTTACAGAAGAAGAGATCTTCCAAAAGGTATCATGAAAATCCTCTTTGACACCAACGTACTCATCTCAGCTTTTCTGGCTTTCAAGAAAGGCAGCGTTTGTTACGATATTATAGATCACGCTGTTGAAGTTCATAATCTTTACTATACTGCGTTCATAATAGACGAATTCAAAAGAGTTTTCAAAGAAGACTTCCATTATCCAGAAAGACTTATAGATGAATTTGTAGCCTTCATCACAAAATTTTTTACAGAAGGAGATACTGCAGATACTGTTGAAAAAATCTCTCGAGACCCAAAAGATAACCAAGTCTTAGCCGATGCAGTAACTAATGAAATAGACGTAATAATAACAGGAGATAAAGATTTACTCGAACTAAAAAACTACAAAGGCATCAAGATCATAACGCCCAGAGATTACTGGAAACTATAAACAGGCCATGCCCAAACCAAACTCTCTCAGAGACCGGCTACGCAAAGCCGGCATCCGTCATTACGACGAGCTCATCCACGACCAGACTGAAGAATGGTTGATAGAAAACTTTAACCAGGGCGCTACTGATTATCCTGTCAACGTTGCCCGCCTGATGCGCAATATCGTCTGGCAAACCAGGGAACGAATCATAAAAGGGGAGAAGCCGCCCCTAAAAGAACTCCTGCGAACATTCTGGTATATGTACATTAAGCCGACTCTTTCCCGGGCAGAAGCATTGACCCAGGAAACAGATCAATACGCCCAGCTTATAGATAACATCGTTTTCATGGTCAAAGAAATAGAAGTCATGGAATACAAAGACATCGGCTTCCGCGACGATAACCAAGCCAACAGAAAAATAGGAGCCAATGCCAATATAATCCTTTTCTCAGAAAAACTTGGCCATCAGGAATTCCTATCTGAAATCGCTGACAAATATAACATCTCCATTTTGGCCTTAGGCGGCCAACCATCAGTCCTTAACGCAGAGTACTTTGTAGATACCCTAAAACAAGCCAGAATAGGCCTACAGCGCTCGTTTTACCTCTTTAGCATAGTTGACTATGACCCCAGCGGCTGGATTATCAGAGACGCCTTCATTAACAACCTTAAATTCTACGGCATCCCTAACACCCGGGTAATAGATTTAATCCATCCGGACATGCTAACCCCTGAAGAAGTCAAGTTAGCCCGATATCGAATTAAAGAACCAGAAGAAATGCGTGTTAAAAACAAAAACTGGCTCAAAGAAGTCCACAAAAGAGATTACAAAAATCAGCAATACCTTGAAGAAACGAAGAAAGATAAAAAAATTCTCTACGGATTAGAAGCCGAGTCCGTATCCGGCAAGCGTCTAACCCAAAAATTGGAAGAAGAAATGGTCCCGTTGATCGGCAAGAGTGAAGACTTGCTGAAAATCTACGAGTTAAGAAAATTAGATAAAGCCATAAAAGACTTAATAATCCATAAGGTAACATAAGGGGGGAGTATGCCTAATAAAACAGAATTTATTAAATTCAATACCATTAAAGAATACTTTAAGGATGCCTTCAAGATGCGTTCCTCAGAGAGTGCGGTTAAAAAAGCCATAAGTGAGTTTGATTCAACAATAGAGACAGTGCTCAAAGAAGCAGGAGGGTTAGCCAAAGAAGACAAACGCAACACAGTTATGGATCAGGATATAATTTCAGCCGTAGAAAAACACTTAGGCAAAAAAAATCTCACCTGGCAGGAAACAGCAGAAGAGATTATCCGTCAGAACCCCACAGACCTCGGCAAGATATCCAAGGCCATTAACGACTACATTGAGAAAGAGCAGAGGAATAAATGACCCATTCGACTTCGCTCAGGGTCATCCTGAGCGACTGAAAGGAGCCGAAGGATGAATCAGGGAGAGTTAGCCCTTGCCATTTCAAAAAGGTTTTTTCTCACCCAGACCGAGGCAGGGGAGATCATAAAATTCATTCTATCAGAGATAACAGGGGACCTTAAAAAAGGGGAAAGGATATCCCTACGAGGCTTTGGCTCCTTCACTAAAGAAAAGCGATCCTCAAGAAAAGTCCGCCATCCCAAAACAGGAAAAATTATAACCATACCAGAACGAACCACTGTAGGCTTCAATCCATCCCAAGAACTCCTAAAGAATTTGCGTTAATAGGTCATTAGAGCCTTCCAAAAATTTCACGAAATCCATGAAACTTGAGAAAACCGCCAAAACCGTCTTTCCCGACGACAAATTCCTTTATTATAAGCCCGTAGCGATAACTTCTCACGCCAGGCCATAGTTTGATACCTGTCGAAAATGGTTGCTACAGTGTAGCGCCATCTCGGACGGCCCCGCCCCACCAGTGCTCCTATTCGTCCCTCGACAAGCTCGGGACAAGTCGCACTGGTGGGGCGTAACGCTTCGATTGTGCGATGAGCTATACAGTATCTGTCCCTCCTCGATGTATCGTAACGCACAGCGTCCCTTGCGATACTCCCAGAGTATACAATAGCTGCGATATATCGCAGCGCTCCAGCGTCCTGGGCGATACGCTAATTGCAACGCGCGCCTGCACTCACGACGGGGCGGACTTGGTCTGCCTTCCTTTTCCCTACTTCCCACAAGGCAGCCCAAAAAAACCACACCCCTTTTACATAACTGATTTTATGGTCATCCAGCCCTTGCCTATCTCCATACACCAAAGAGGCCTGGCTTGCCCATAAAATCGTGTTATGTAAACTCCACAAAAGGGCACACCATTCACATACCAAAAAATCTAGGGTGGTGGGCCAATTTGTGGAGACAGTGTGTGGTTTTTTGTGAAAAAATCTCTGGCGTAGAGACCTCAATTCCCCCACACCAGAGATTTTTTCACTGCCCGCCCCTTTATCACTTTCCTGGGAGTTCGGCGATAGAGTTCTCGTCAAGAAAAGGGTAGTAGTTTTATATGGACGACTTAAAGATCGTCGGCTGTAGGCAAAATGAAGGCTGGTTTTTTGGCGGGTCCTCGTCGGGAAAGCAGTTTTTGCCTTTTTCGAGTCCCTAAAGGAAGTCTGCGCATTCCCAAAGAAGTTAACATACGCCATAGAATGCCCTAAAATCATTCATTGCTAACCAGCTTGTTCAATCTATCTTTAATTGTCTTCTCTATTTTATCGACATTACCTGTATTATCAATTTTAACTTTATAAAATTCTGTGATTTTTCTCGGAATAGAATTGCCCATTTCTCCGAAAACTCGATTAGTTTTAATGGCATATGAGATATAAAGTTCTTTATTCCGCTCCACATCTTCTATGTTCACGAGGGGAGACAGATTCCCATATAACCACGCATCTTCAGGCTTAAACAGATTTTTCAACGAATAGAGATACGAATACTTATAAAAGTTCTCTAATGTTACAACAATCCCATTGGGATGTTCTTTTGTAATAAAAGAGGTGTTCTTTTTTAAAGAATTAAGATCGCGAAAGGTGTAATAATACAAACCGATGGGGGATTTTTGAACATCATTTTTACGAGGAGGATATTTATTAATATAGCCATCCGTAGTTTTAAAGTCGGATAAAACAAATGTCTTATCACTATCTAATATATTAAATCTAAAACTCCTAATATAATCAAATGTCATTCCCTTTGTATTTCTCTCATAAAGCGCAACCAAGATAGGGAATTTACCAAAGCCTGTTCCGGAAAATAATGCGCTCGAAAATATTTCTCCCTTGATTAATCTGTAGTTATTTCTAAAATCACGTAACCGCTTGAAATTAGCTTCTTTAATTAAATATGACAAAGGATGCAGGACACAAACTATATCTGCATTTAGCTTGTTATACGATTTTAAAAATGAAACCCCTAAGTCTCTATCGTGCAAATCTTCATCACATAAAAACTTACCTTTTTCTCCATTTTTGAACTCTGAGGTTATATCATTATAAGGAGGGTTCCCTATTATTATTAAAAATGCAGCAGAGGGTATAGCGTATTTATCCCGATGAACTTCAATCAAAGAATTCGTATGAAATATTTTATTTGTATCAAACCGTTGCCTTAAAAATGCACACGCTTCGTTATCGCAGTCTGCTATCCGATAGTCGTTTCTGCTGATATTAATTAAAAACGCTCCACACCCACCTGCGCTATCAAATATAACAACATTTTTTTTATTACTCAACAAATACGGTTGAATAGAATTATAAACTCTGGTTACCAGCTTTTCCGGGGTATAATACCCCCCTAATTGAATTTTTTTATATTTAGGTAAATGTTCAGCTGCATGCGCTTGCATAATGATCACCCGATTATTTCAAGCAATGTTCGAATAATTTGAATAATATCGTGATTATGACGTTTGGAAGCCATGCCGAAAACTTTCATTAAATTTAAAAGATTTTGAACGTTACTTTGGCTAATAACATATCTTAGCTTATCCCCCGAAACAGATGACTTACCCAAAAGGTCTGACGAATTCGTAAAAGATTTTAGTGGTATACAAAAATAAACCATGGGCTGAACACCAGAAGCATATTGTTGTTTCTGGATAGAGACTTCTATCTGTGTTTCATCTAAAGTTTCAACCATAAAAAGTGTAGGCAGTTTAATGCTGGTTTCTTCAAAATTCACCCCATTAATGCTAAGTTTCGAATGATGCTCAACACTAATTGATTTTTCATCAATAAACTGGGTATATTTCTGTATTTCACCAAGCAAGCATGTAACTTCTTCTTTTGAAATAAGATTCAGCTCAATAGCTGTATAAAAAATTTCTGACAATTCGTAAGGATACTTAATTTTTCCATTACTTCCGGTAAAAGATTTTTTATTTAGCTTTGTGTTCTTTTCTCCATCTTCAACATCTTTGACAGGAACGTCGTAGCCTATCTGCCATTCTAAATAGGTATACTCATCAAAACAGCACTCTCTTGTTGAAAAGGTTTCACCAAAATCTAATCTATTTTTCCTTTTCTTAAATCTAAATTTTCCAGAGTTGGTAGCAGGTATAACCAGCCAAATATTTTTTTCTTTAATAATATATTCCACCATGCCTCCTTACGTTAAACTAAAATTTCTCGATTTCTTTATAACAACTTTCCGATTTAAAAATCTCTCGATATCTTATCCGGCTTGGTCTTGCCATTAAGCCACCAGCTCACGGCGTATCTACTCATGGGCATTTGCCACAAACCCAGCCGAGTGATTAAAGGGTGTATACAAATTGTATATACCCTTGTACACCAAAGTTTTTTCTTTTTCAGTTCTATGATTTTTCATCAGGTTTAATCTTAATTAATCTTTTATTAGCAAGTGAACAGTATTTTTCTTGGATTTCAAATCCAATAAATTTTCTATTAAGTTGTTTAGAAGCAACCGCCGTGCTTCCGCTTCCAATAAAAGGGTCAAGAATTAAATCATTTTCTAAAGTAGTCATGTCCATAATTTCTTTTATAAAATGCTTCGGTTTTGGAGTTGGATGATCAATAAAACCTTCATCCGGTTCAACCATCTTGCCTGGCGTATCTTTAAATATATCCGTTTTCCATCGGACAAGTTTCGGATTCCCTTTTTTAAAAACAAAACAAGACATGTATTTTGTAAAGCCTATGGGGGAACGAACACTTCCTTCAGGACAATATAGCACAAATTGCCAAAAATAAGTAAACGGATTATCTTTAAAAATGTCTGGAAGATACTTCGTACTAAAGAAGGTAATAAAATAACTATCATCTTTAAGAACGCGATAACAGTCCGGGAGAACATTATAGAAGAAGCTTAAATCTTTATCATTTTTAATTCCATTCTTATTAAGGCCATAAGGAGGATCTGTAATGACGCAATCTATTTTCTTATCAGGTATTGATTTAATTAATTCAAGACAATCGCCGCAGATGATTTTATTAATAAAATCATCTGGATATTTATAAGTTTTTATTTCATTTTCAGTCATTGCTATCCTCATGCTTTCTCTTTGAACGTCGCAAAAGTTCAAGAATTTCTCCTTATTTTGTGCTTGATTCCCTGTCCCAACGTCGCAAAAGAATTACTTTTGCGACGTTGCAGCTCCCACACTCAAGAAAGGTACTTCTTCTTCAGATTAAAATGCAGGTATCCTATGGCGATTAGTCCCAAACCAGTTAGAACAAGGACAAGCGGCCAACCTAAGCTCTGAGCAAAATACTCTGCCGTAATCTTAAAAATGTAGGCCATGAGATAAAGCGAGCCAAACGTAAGAAACGCTTTACTCCTCAGATACACACTCAGGAACATCACGCCAAAAACTAAACCAGGGAAAACCAATTCCCAAAACCAATTCTGGTGTGGTTTCCAGTCACCAAGGGCCAAAGCTGCACCAAGAAAACAAAACACACCAAAACCATATAGAGCGCCGGTAAGCGCTCGGTGTGAAGTTGTAGTAAAATAATACCCAAGCAATGCATACACCAATCCAGTACACAAGACACGATATGCGGAAAACTCCCAACCAAAACCAGGACGACCACCGACAATCAAACTTGTAAAGCTAAAAAATAACCATGTTCCAAAAATAATATTAAAAAGCGCAAAAACAGTTTTACGATTAGCGAGATACGAGAGGAAAAATGTTACAAGTAGAATACCGGAAACAACGCTCTGTACACCATTACTACCGGTATCAAGCCCTGCAACATGAAAAGTCACATGAAGCCCCAACGGCATGACTAAAGCCGAAATAAAATAAAACGCCCTGCTGGCAATTTCAAGACGCTCCTCTCGGCTTAAAAACACAGCCGCAATATACGAAGCGATGCCCGAGCCCAATGTACTCAGAATTTTTGTCGCACTATTAAGTGATGTCCAGTGCTGCCAAATCAGTACCGAAATACCAAGAAATACAACTGCTCCGCCAATGTAATACAGGATATGAGAAATACCTACTTGATGGGATACTTCGTTCGGCACATCGCCGCGGATTCCCGCATCAAAAGCAGAAGTCACTTCATCTTTGGTAATAGCCTGTTGCGAAGCCAAACTTTGGATATGCTTCAATAACTCTTTTTTATCCATAGTCCCTCCTAACGTATCCAACCGAGAAAACGTCGGTTGCGATAATAATATCGTCCGTCATTTGACGACTCTAACTCCAATTTCTTGCTCGCATTATGCCCTTTAAGATACATGGTGTTATAATTATACCCTCCAGAGAAAAAGAATGGAAAAAATCCGTATCCACTACTTCCATAAACAACTTCATATCCATCGGGCGACTTTACGTTCGCATCAAGTTTTAATTTCTGAGCTTCTTCAAACGAGACCTCTTGATTCGTATTTCTTGAAACATCGTGTATAAATAATCTTGCGGCTCTTGGTGTATAATGCTCCGGGTATTTAACTTCATATTTGACCAACACACCATTCTCTACGCCATACTGACGATTTTGACCATAGCTATCTTCTGTAACATAGAGAAAATTAAATTGTGGCGCTGGAGCAAATAAAGATGGAAGATAAATGCTAATAGCAATCAGAAAAATCATGAAGATGGGAATCGCAATTCCAATTATAAGTGAAATATTCTTTTTAGAACTCATCTCTCCTCCTTTTTATTTTTCCGCCAGCATCTCTGCTGCCTCTTCTAGGTCCTCCGGAAACACATCCACATAATACCTTAGCGTCGTCGCCACATCTGAATGCCCTAAATATCGCTGAACCAACTTAGCGTTTTTGAATTCCTTTAGCAGTCTTGTCCCAACAGTATGCCTTAAAGCGTGCGGCGTAAGATCAGTTTCAATCCCGCTCATCTTTACCCACTTCTTAAAATCTCTCTGCACTTGGCGCGGGCTGATCCTGGTGGTATTTCTGGAAACAAACAAAGGCGCCTCAGGTAAAAGGGATTCTCCTTTTTTTGCTTTGACCTTTAGATAATCTTTCAAATGTTTTTGCAGGGCTTTTGGGAAATATACCGTCTTAAATCTGTCTTTCTTTCCTTCGCTTCGCTTGGGATTTTGTTCCTTTTTTTTGGTCCATCCTTTAACCTTTACCTCTAACTTGGCTCTGCCGGCGTGTTCAACATTAAGACTTAACGCCTCAGATATTCTTAATCCGGTAATAAGCATAAGATGATAAAGCATGTATGCTCTCTCGGCATCCTTGCGATTCTTAAGGATATCCAAAAATCTTTCTTCCTCCTGTGGAGTAAAACATTTGATATTTTGATTCATTTTTGTTGTTTTTAGTTTTTAAAAAGAGATTAAAAAATCGTTCCTATTTAACGTTATTATTTAACGTTCTATTTAACGTTCTATTTCAAATTGACGTAACTGATTAAAAATAAAAGAGTTAATTATAGTTATCATCC
>Ga0210050_1001966_pt1 | contig 20844 bp, 17 predicted proteins | sample CryGey132114_all_FD_185463 | JGI IMG/M metagenome (GOLD analysis project Ga0210050, IMG submission 185463) | Groundwater microbial communities from aquifer - Crystal Geyser CG22_combo_CG10-13_8/21/14_all (SPAdes) (version 2) | ecosystem: Environmental > Aquatic > Deep subsurface > Groundwater ... | reverse complement strand
TTCGGTAGATACAGATTGGACACTTTCTGCGAGCGGACCTACTCCTTCCTCGGGTATAGAGGGCGATGCAAGTATCACGAACGCTCCCGTTACTCCTGGGGTTTACGATCTATCCGAATCCGGACCTGCGGGATATGACGCGAGCGCGTGGATATGTGTAGGAGGAAACCAGACTGACGATGACACGGTAGAAATAGCAGATGGCGCGCAGGTCGTTTGTACGATTACAAATAACGATACTGCAGAACCTCCGATTATACTTCCACCTCCAGCGAATGCTTGTGATACTCCAACGGTAGCTCCCGCGGGTTACACGCTTCAGAATGGCACGAATGGCAACGATAACGTTACTATAGCTCCGTTCACCATGTTTGTAGGGTTAGGAGGTTACGACACTATCAACGGGCCACTAGACGGAAACTACATTATCTGTACTGGATCTAAAGCCGACAAAATAACGCTCGGAAATGGTGACTTTACGATAAGCGCTGGAGATGGTTACAACGTCATTGTGACGGGTAATGGAGATGGTTATATAGAATCTGGAGTTGATACAGACAAGATAACGACGGGTAACGGGATGCAAACGATACATGCCGGTAATGGATACAACAAAATTGAAACAGGAGACGGAGATAAAAATATAACGGCCGGAGCTAAAGGTGACCAAATTACGACAGGATCTGGTAACGATGTTATAAGCGCAGGCGATGGTTACAACAAGATTATTTCGGGCGCCGGAGATGACTCCATAACTACGGGCACCGACAACGACAACATTGACGGAGGTGATGACTTCGACACTTGCGTTGGCGGTGGCGGATACGACTCAATAAATAACTGCGAGGCGTAGTTACTTAAATTAGTAATTAAAAAATATTTATGAACACATCACTGATTAAAAAAACATGCATCGCGATAATGGCAGTACTTTTTGCATTCTTTGCTTATGTAGTATTTGTGCAAATTGCGGATGCGAGCTCACGTTCGGCAGAACGAAATGATGTGAGGACTGTGCGTGCAGTTGGAGCCCCAGCAGACGGAAGCACTGGCGGAACCGGAGGCACACAAGGTGGAGAATCAGGAGAAAGTGGCGAGGCCGGAGATTCGTCAAGCGACAACGAGGAATTAGATAAGGCCGCGGCACAGGAACTGTTAGATGAGCTTTACCAAAATGGGCCAGATGAAGGTGATTTTCCAAGCGAAAGTGATTTATATGTCGACACCACATCACCTACAGATACAAATTTTCTGACTGTTCTTGATACAGCTCTTACTAGATTCAGAAATCGATAGGTTTCAATAGATTTTGTTTATCATAATCGGGCTTAAAACGATTAAGATTAAAAACTAGAAAATACGGCCAAAGCGCCTAAAAATAAGGACAAAAACACTAGACATTTGGTGAAATTATGCCCAATTATATGGCTTTTCACCAGGTCTTGACTCTCGACGTGTTTTGTAAGAGGTTGGAACAATCAGGGCTTAAAGGCAGGATGTTATGGTATTAAGTAAATTAGCAAGCACAATTAAACTGTATAGAAAACCGATATCGTTTATCGTTTTCTTTCTTATGTTATTTACTGCAGTTGTGGTGCATGCGCAAACCGCAACTACCACTGACTCTGGGGATAGTGATACTAGTACGACAACACCAACAGACCAAAGACGACCTGATAGAGACGACGACACATCTCCTCCCGTGATCTCCTCGCATGGAAATGTTACAGCAGAGGCAACATCAGACGATGGTGCCGTGGTTGATTACATACTACCCACAACTTCCGATGATGTTGATGGCGATGGTGTGGCAACATGTAATCCGGAGACGAATACTCTTTTTGGTTTGGGTACTACGGCTGTAGTATGTACGGCAACTGACACTGCAGGAAATGAAGCAACACAACTTACTTTTAATGTGATAGTTACGTTAATGCCAGAGGAAGAAGAAACTGCAACGACCACACCTGAGACCGCAACCAGTACACCTGAGACTGCTGAGACAGCAACCAGCACACCTGAGACAGCAACCAGTACTCCTGAGACATCTACGGGCACGGACGCGGGTGCATCTGGCAGCAGTGGCGTATCAGATGAAGGTGACCCGAATGCAGTATCAAGTGCAACGACTACGTCCGCAGAACTCGATCCTTCTGAGTCAAATAGGGACAACAGTGATTTCGAAAACATTGTAAGTGGAGATGGTCCAGATCCAGACGATGAATCACTGCCGACGATTGACGCGAGTGCGACCACAACTGAGGCGCTTGCGCTTGAGCCAAAGTTGGCCATCGCAACATCAACGGATGGAACTGGGGCGAAAGAAGGAAGTTCTATATTTACAGGAAGTGCTACTGCTTCAACAACTGTAAGAAATATTCTTAACATAACTCGTTCAAATGTTGATGGTCCCGGTGTGACAAATAGCTCTAGAATAACTGCGGATACTGACAATATTGGTACAGTTACAACTTCAGACGAAACTTTTGCGTTCACTGGAGACAACAGTGGTGACGGAGGAGAGGGTGATGCAATAATTCATACCGGTATAGCAGTATCCTCAGCGAGAGCCTTGAATGTTGTCAACACCAACTTTTTCAATTCAAACGGACTAGTGCTGTTTCTTGATCAACAAAATGCGGGGGGTCTTGATTTACGCTCTGCAGACCTATCATATTTTCTTGATGGCAGCGTGGGCGCTTCTCCAACCCATCTCGGCTGCACCATTTTGACGTGTTTGAACAGCTCTACATTGAAAATATTAAATAGGAACGAGGCCGAAGTAAACAATAATGTGTTAGTGCGTGCTTCAACCGGAACAAATACTGCAACATCAACCAAAGAAGGTGACATAGAAATACAAACGGGTAACGCATACGCCTCGGCTGCTGTTTTGAACCTAGTCAATACTAACTTTATTAATTCAAAATATCTTATCTCTGAGTATGATAATTTTGGCGATATGCAGGGCGACATCGTATTGCCCAACGCAACCTTCTTCAATACGTTCTTTGAAAACGGCAATACGCTGCCAGATTTCAATTCTAGTTCGTACATTGTATCTAATGACAATAACGAAACATTTATTGGAACAACGACCGCGCACGCGATCACGGGTGGAAATATTGCAACATCTACTGCAGAAGGTCACGGTGAAATTGAAACAGGAGAAGCGTACACATCTTCGACTAGTTACACTTCAGCCAACCAGACTTACGTAGGTGGCTCGTCTGTACTCTTTGTTTTTCACGTATCCGGCACTTGGAATGGAAGCGTAAAGGGATTGCCACGAGGTCTTTCGTGGCGCCGCACTGATTATGGTATTGAAGTATTTAGTAATGGTCGCACTCTTGCAGCTACAAGCACACAAGGCGTTTACAACTCTGCAACATTCATTGCTTCTTCCACAAACAAAGCAATTGTAAAAACTGACGTTAATGTTTGGGCTGAAACTGGTGACAACTATGCGATTACGGAAAATGGCACATCCATGATTAGTACAGGTGATGCCTTTGCAACAGCAAATGTCGTAAACATGGTAAACACGAATGTTGTCAATAGAAATTTCATGTTTGGCGTCTTTAACATCACTGGTGACTGGAATGGCGACATCGCATTTGGCAGTCATAGCCCAAACTTAAATATCGTATCGACTGTGGATGCACCTAGCCCAACAACACCGGACACTGATGTTACGTATCATTTTACGGTGGCGAACAATGGTGATGTAGGCGCGGAGAATGTTATTCTAGATACAACATACAATAAAACCCTGCTGTTTATCTCAAGCAGTAATGCATTAAGTACTGATACAACAACTGGAACTAGGTGGAATCTTGGCCAATTAGCACCTGGGGAGTCAAAAACAATTGATGCTATTGGGCACGTTTCCGCACCCGGCCTTCAAAGTGGTTTTTCAATGACGTTACCACTTAGCGCGACTGTGTCATCAAGCTTGCGAGATCAAGATGATAGCGATAATACAAAAAGTGTTTCTGTCGTGGTTTTCCAACCCCAACCCGAGGATGAAAATACGGATACGGACAGTGAAGGGGAAGGCAATGCTGATAACGGAGATCGTGATAGTCGAGACAACAGAGATGGCACAGAAGATGCAACACCACCTAGCAGTGGCGGTGGTGCCCCTCCACCGTCAGGTGGAGGCGGAGGTCCGCCGACTCCTTCCAATAATGGAGGAACTAACAACCCTGCTCCTACAGGAGGGGGCGGAGGAGGCGGAGGTGCTACTGTTGATACGCGTGGCACATGGACACCTGATCCGATTGTAGAAATAACAAAAAAAGCCAGCGCCCTCACGACAACCGCGCCAAGTATCATCGATTACGAAGTGATTGTTAGGAATAGCAAAACAGCTGGTCCGGTACACAATGGTATTTTGACGGATAGTATGTTTGATCCGCTTGGTGAAATACTGTATGAGAGGTCATGGCCGCTCGGTGCACTCGAGCCCGGAGACGAAATACAACTTAGCTATTCGGTTGAGTTTGCGACATCAACTGTACCCGGAATATATACGAATATTGCGCGACTCACTGGTCAGAAAAATAATTCGGTAGCAGTATATGCGGTAGACGCTGACATTACGGAGGCATCATCAACTATTACTATTTTGCCAAACGGACTTGATGCCGAAGAATTGGCTACATCTACGCCACAGGTAAGCGATCCAAAAATAAATATTTCAAAATATGTATGTGAGCCGCTCCTTACTCGAAATATGCGGCAGGGGCGTGGCAATGATCCTTTGGATGTGGTGAAGCTCCAAAATTTCCTCAATGGAGAAGTAGACGCGGGGCTTCCAACAACTGGTTACTTTGGCCCGCTTACAGCGGCGGCGGTAAAAAAATTCCAAGCAAAGTATGCAGACGAAGTGCTTGCGCCATGGAACCTTACGGAGCCAACTGGACTTGTGTACACTACAACACGCGCAAAGATAAACGAGCTTGCATGCAATGGACGACCTGTAGCGGGGACCGAAACGAAAAAAAATGACACTTCCGATTCCAATACAACTCAGGGCTCACCTGTGACGGTAACAAATAGCCGAGAAACAGCGCCGACACCGCGCGCGTCAAGCAACACGGCAAGCGCCGCGAGTGCAACATCAAATAACGATACTAATAAAGAGGAGAAGAATACAGGCGGTCTCTTGGGTGCTATTGGAACATTCTTTAAGCTTTGGTAAATATATGAAGAAACGTTTGAGCATACTTATTCTCATTCTTGTGAGTTTTCCAGCGGGCGCTAACGCGATTGAGACCATTCGCATTTCAAGTACCGGCGATGGCGGGATTAAAAACGTAACCAGCGCATCCGCGTTTGGCGAAGATGGGAACGACGCGCGCGCAGAGGTGCATGTGCGCAACACAGTGGACGGCCAGGGAAGCGTCGAAGTGCGGGTGGAAACAAATGTAAATGGAGTGATAGAGGAGCGGCAAATACGAGAAGAAATCCAAAGGGGAGGTACGGTGAAGGTGAACACGACTGCTTCAATTGAAGATGTTACAACGGAAGTAGAGATAGAAAACACAAAGAGCGGCACCTCGAGTGCTTACAACATATTTGATCAATGGCGTTCGCTATTTGCCGAAAAGAGAAAGGATGAGAAAGCAGGTGGTATAGAGACAGAGGTAAAGATAGAAGCATCGGCGACAAGCTCTCCTAAGGGTACAAATATTTTTGTGAGCGTGTATCAACGTGTAATTCGCCTCCTTGCTTCTATTTGGTAGCGTTTCCAAGTGCCCTGTTGCGCTTGGGCGGACAGGAAAGCATTCTTCCATGTTTTTTGAAATTGATACAAAAGCGTATCAGCATACACACCGCCAAAGAAGAAGAAAGTATTGAAATCAACAGAAACATAAAAGTGAACACCACGTTTCCGGAAGATGAAAAAATAAGCCAGCCACTTCCTAAAGAGAGCGAGGATACTAGTGCAAATGTGCCACCACCGTTTCCGAAGAATGTAATCATATATGTTTAAAGTTTTCCCGCGTGTTCCATCTATTGGTGTAGCCAAATTGATGAAATGCCGCTCGGATACGTTTAGTAATGATATTTTCTTCCAGTCCTTTTGAAAATAGGGTGCATCCCCAGTTAAAGAGATGGAATAAGTATGCGCCCAGGAGGACTAAAGTGAGGACGTTTGCATAGATAAATTCTGGAATAAATGTCGCGCGTAAAAGCCAGTCGTATACATCCCGCTCATCATAAAAACGCATAAACCACATTTGGAATCCATACATAATTGCGGCCTGCATAAGCGATAGTCCAATAATGATTTTTATAACAACGGGTGATATCGGTTCAAGCCCAAAATTAAAAGGAATAATCGTAAAGACGGCAATCAAAAGAAGTGTAATCAAAAAAATAAAGTGTCCCGTGATGTCCTGAATGACTGACGGCCAATATTTCACATCATCCATTATCACAACTCCTCCGTATATCCATCTTGTTCTCTGTTTCCATAATTTAGAAAAAGTCTCTGGTACACGTGTCCATGCATATGCATCCGCGGCTAGGCGCACATCCCACCCGTGTTCTTTTACACGAGTAGTAATTTCATAATCTTCAATGAGATGATTTTCAGTAAAGCCGTTCACGCCGTACAGGGCTTCTTTTTTAAATGCAGTGAGCATACCGTGCATTACAAGAGGGCCGTGGAAAAATCCTTCATCAGCAATGCGCACCGCGTTAAATCCGAGATACTCGAGCCCTTGGAGGCGCGTGAGAATATTTTTGTTTTTATTCAACACGCGGCTCTGTGAACACACTGCGCCGATTTGCTTGTCGGCAAATAGAGAATAAAGCATATTGGGATTGAATGTTCTTCTATAACAACATCGTCATCAAGCGTGATAATAGCACTCGGGATATCTCCATTTTTCTTTATGTGTGTGAGTGCGTAATTAATCGCTCCTGCCTTGAGTTTATTTTTGGGCGTGCGCAGTAACGTCATTCTTTTTGATAGTTTCGCTATTTGTTTAAAAATGGAGTGGCTTTCTTCAGCGCTGTATGGTGTTGAGTCGTCAACTACGTATATATGCGTTTGTGGATTCCATTTCAAAATGTCTTGCACCAAACGGAGAGTGAGTATGTCGGGCATGAACGAGGGGATAATCGCACATATAGAAATGTGACGATCTGTATCAGCACCCGCTTGTTTAAATGAGCGTGGCAGAACAAACGTTCGCAGTGTTTTTACATTAAAAGTAGCGTGCATACAACTTCACGCTGGCCTCCTTATATATAAATGGTATTAAGCTTTGAACATGCGGTCAAGTGGATTACACAATCCTTTACTAATAAACGTATGCTATATTTTATATATGTATATTGACTACGAAAAATTAATTGGGTGGGGGGTTGGAGTTTATGCGGTGATGTTTTTGCTGTGGTCTGCGTTTGTCGCGTATGGATTTGTGGACGGATATCTACCACAAATTATAGGATTAGTGGTGCTTATAGGCCTGATGTATAAAGCGGGGAAGTCTATTCCGGGCGGCACGTGGCAATCCGCGCTTCCGTATTCGGTGAGCTGGGTTGTAATAATTGGGGTGCTAGACATTATTTTGAGCGTTCCGTTTGCCGGATGGGAAATATTTACAGATTGGAATCTTTGGGTTAGTTATGGGCTCATTTTTGCAATACCTCTTCTTGCGGCGATTGATTTTGTTTCCGATACAAAAGGAACACAGGAATAGCTATGCAAGCGATAATTGCTCGTGTAATACGCGATGCTGGGGTGAGTGGAATTTCTCGTGATCTGAAAGCGCTGTATGGACACCGAGTGTTTTTGCGAGTTGGATTTGGCATCACGACGGTATTTACAGTCGCACTGATCTACCAGTATTTCAATAATTCCTTTTTTGCGGTTGCGTTGGTATACGGACTGATGCATGTCTTTGTTTTCTTTTTAACGCCCGTTTCGTCAATATTTATCCGGAGGTGGGGGATAAGAAGTATGCTCCTAATGGCAGTTCCTGCCGTTACATTGGGTACGGCGAGCTTGTATCAATTTGCTTCAGGCGGAGAATATGCTCTGTATGGTTTACTTTTCTTCACAATACTTATGGGCATCTATAAGGTTCTATATTGGGTTCCGTATCAAGTGGATTTTTCTCTTTTGCTAGATAGACGAAGGCGCGGGGGTCAAATTGCTCTGCTTAGAAATATAGCCGATCTGATAATCGTGGCGACTCCTTTCATAGGAGGTTTGGTTGTCGCATCTTTTGGATTTGAAACATTGTATATTTTAGCCCTTATAGTCATTTCGTTTTCTATAGTTCCCATATTTTTTATTGAAACCGCGTATGAAAATTACTCTTGGAGCTATTTACAAACAATGAAAGAGATAGTGTCTTCTAGAAACAGAACTCTGGTTTTGGCATACATTGGAGATGGGATGCAGACAATGGTGCTGACCGCAATTTGGCCCCTTCTCGTTTTTATTTTGTTAGACGAAGAATATGTCGCTTTGGGACTTATTACTGCTCTGACTCTTCTCGCGGTTTTGTTGCTTAGATTGGTTACGGGAAATTTATTTGATACATGGAATAAGAGCAGGCTCATTACCATTGGAGCAATACTCGCATCAAGCGGGTGGATGTTTAAGGTACTTGTCGCTACTCCCTTTCAAGTTTTTATTTCCGAAACCTATCATGGGATGGGTCGCACGGTTAACAAAACGTCTTTTGACGCAATGACTTACGAACAAGCGGCCGACAACGGAAGATTTATAGATGAGTATACAACACTGAAAGAGATGTCTCTCGCGATTGGAAGAATTTCAATTCTCGCCATCATGTCTTTAGTGGTGTTCTATTTTGGCCTACAGGCGGGATTTATTGTGGCGCTTGTTTTGTCTGCGGTTGCGACACTGTCAACAATGCTTTTGAAAGATAGAGTTAGATTGATATAGAATCTCATAATGTTGCTAATAGATAAGCCAAAGGGAATCACATCCTTTGACGTTATTCGCATACTACGAAAGAAATATGCCAAACTTGGGAATCCAATTCCCAAGTTTGGCCACGCGGGGACTTTGGATCCTCTTGCTTCGGGGTTGTTGTTGGTAGCAGTAGGGGATGAGACGAAAACTATTTCGCAGTATGTTGGGTTGCCAAAAACGTATGAAGTTGAGATGTTGATTGGTGAAAAGCGAACCACTGGAGATATGGAAGGGGAAGTGGTAGAGATGAGAGATGTTAGAGACGAGAGAGATGTTAGAGAGGAAAGAGTAAAAGAGATTGCGGAAGGAATGATAGGAAAATTATCCCTACCAGTGCCCTTATATTCTGCAATTAAAAAAGATGGAGAACCGCTTTACAAAAAAGCTCGCAGGGGCGAGCGCGTGGATGTGCCGCTTAAGGAAATGGAAGTGTATAATTTTGAAATTTTTGAAACTATTCATGACGACGAACGATGTGCCGTTTTCGCTATGATGAAAGTATCAAGTGGAAGTTATGTGCGCTCTATTGTAGAGGAATTTGGGAAGCGACTTGGCTATCCGACGACAACAAAAGAACTCCGCCGCACGAAAATAGGAAATTTTGATATCAAAAACGCACAAGACCTAAGTAGTATGATATAATGTAATATCATACTATTGGGTGTTAGTCATAATTCATAACTCTCGGTTTTTGGCTTGTGAGGGGTTTGAGGTGAAAGACATGAGGAACGCATAAAAAAGAAAAACGCGGTACAAATTACGTAACCGCGTCACTCAAATAAATTCCCTTGTTTCTCTTTTTCCTTTTGCTTTGCCAGTTTTCTTTTGTTTGCATCTCGTGTCTTTTTTGCTTTTGCTGCAAACTTTTTCCGAATTATTGTACAGACTCGCTGATGCACTTCTTGAAGCTCGTCTATCGGGATCCACTTGTATTCACGAAGTTGGGTCAGTATTACATTTTCCAACTCGCTGAAGTGCATCAGTTTCCAATAACCATTACTGGTTATTGTTTTTATTATACTCTCGGAAAGCTCCTCGTCAGTGAGTGGCATCTTTCATCTCCTCAGGGTCCTCACCATCCGGTGTCAGAATATGCTCGTTTGAAGCAACAATCGTGTTCCATTCTTCAAGCTTAGACTTTTCATTAACCCGCTTGGCATGCTCGCGATTAATATCGTTCCGCTCCGCCGTCTTGCGTCCCCCAACAGATCCCATTTTCCTGAGCGCTTCAGTGTCTGCTCGCTGCTGAGCCTTACGTACTTTTTCTGGTTTTTCAAATCCCATAATTGCCTCCTGTTACACCCGTCTACATTATGAAATATATATTATTAGAAAACAAGTATATTTTAGGACATCGGATGTCCAAGTTACCTTAGGAGTAAAAATTAGCGAAAAAACCCTTATTTTAAGCCATTAGGACATCCGATGTCCTAGTTTAAGTCCTAGTTTAAGGAAGGAGTTCTTCAACAACCTCCTTTACTACCGTGCCGTCGGCGTTTCCTCCGAGTTCTTTCATAATTGCGCCCATAAGCTGACCCATTTTACTTTTGTCGACTGCGCCAAGTTCTGCGATCTTAATTTTAGCAACTTCTTCAATTTGTTCTTTCGATGCTTTTTCAGGTAAGTATTCTTCAATAATTTCAAGTTCTTTCATTTCTTTTTCTGCAAGTTCTGGTCGGTTTCCTTTGGTAAATTGCTCTGCAGATTCTTTTCTTTGTTTTGCTAGTCGCTTAAATACCGCAAGTGCATCTTCGTCGCTCAGCTCATCTGTTGGTTTCTTTTTCGCGGCGACAAGTGCATTAGTAAATTCGGAAAGTGCACCACGCAACACAGACAGTCGGAGAGCATCTTTAGCCCTGAGTGCATCTTGCATATCTTTTTTAACTTTTTCTGTGAGCATATGCGAAAAATATTATATTAATCTTCATCGACATAGTATCATTGTATGATATATGCTGAAAGTTGCTCCACATTCTGCACCAATTGAAGATGTTATTCGTGCGATGCATGTCAATCTTGGTGTCGGGCTCACGGAAAAGGAGGCCCGTGAAAAAATTTTGCGTTTTGGTGAAAATAGTATTAAAAGATCTACACGTTTTCGGATGCTCAAAATCGTTTTTGCGCAACTGGCGAGTCCACTTGTGTTTATTTTACTTATAGCCGGGGGCGCTACGATTTTTCTTGAAGAATATTTAGACTCAATTGTTATTTCTGTTGCGCTTTTAGTTAACGTCGTAGTCGGTACTTTTCAAGAAGGGCGAGCGTCAAAAGTTTTTGAGGCTCTTGCCAACTCCCAAGAACAGACTGCCACTTTGCTTCGTGATAGAAACAAGGTTGTCATCCCTGCAAAGGAGGTTGTTCCGGGGGACATTGTTTATCTAGAGGGCGGAAAAGCGGTTCCAGCTGATTTGCGCCTGATTGAAGCTGAAAACCTTTCAATAAATGAATCGGCTTTAACAGGAGAGTGGATAGCCACTCCAAAAGAAATAACAGAGTCACCAGTGAAGGCTCCGATAAACGAGCAAAAAAATATGGCGTGGAAGGGCACTATCGTCTCTGAGGGTTTTGGAAGCGGAATAGTTGTTGCGACAGGTCTCTATACTCAAATAGGGCAAATTGCCAGCGACACAGAGGAAATTAGAGAACAATCAACTCCACTTCAGAAAAGTGTCAGCCACCTTGCTCGTTTTTTGATGATTGCCATAGGAGTTGCCACTATCTCCATACTCGTTTTGGGGCTGTCTCGCGGTGAGCCGTTATCTGAAATGATATTGATTGCAATCGCAGTTGCTGTTGCGGCAATGCCGACGGGCCTTCCGGCGGCGGTGACGGTAGTGCTCGCGGTAGCGATGGAATCCATTTTAAAAAAGGGAGGACTTGTAAAAAACCTGCTTGCGGCAGAAACGTTGGGGTCAACAACTGTCATTCTTACGGATAAGACAGGAACACTTACGGAAGGAAAAATGTCGCTAGCAGGACTTTATACTGCTCGCTCTATAACAGCTCACGATAATTCAATAGATCATACTGACAATAGAGAATTACTTACTGCGGCGATATTAGTTTCCGACGCATTTTTCGAAAAAAAAGAAGAAGGTGTCATAGTACATGGACGTCCTATAGAAAAGGCAATCGTTTCGGCCGGACTTGAGGCGGGTATATCGCAAATAGATTTGTTTGCACACGGATACGAACGGAAGGATTTTTTACAGTTTGAATCAAAAAGAAGATTTAGTGCCTCACTCAACACCTATAAAGAAGAAAGGAGATTATTTTTTTCTGGGTCTCCCGAGTTGTTGTTGGATTTATCTGATCATTGTTACGTGGCGGGTGCTTCAAGAAAACTTGATAACGACACTAGAGAAGAATTTTTAAGTGTGCAGAGGGCTGAAAGCGCACAAGGGCATCGCTTTACTGCCGTTGCGTATCGCCTAGAGAGAAGTGACAGGGTTCCGGATGATGTAAGAAGTAATGCGTATCCTAAAGGTCTCGTGTTTTTGGGACTCCTCTCTTTTTCTGATCAAATACGTCCCGATGTATCCAAGCAGATCCAGGACGCAAAAAATGCAGGTATGCGTGTTGTTATGGTGACGGGAGATCACCCGGAGACTGCATACTCAATAGCGAGTGAAGTTGGCATTGCAAAAGAAGGTGATACACCAATAACCGGAAGAGACGTAGAGGATATGGAAGACGATGAGCTTTTCGATGCGGTTCATTCAAACACAATATTTTCTAGAATGTTGCCGAAGCAAAAATTGCGCCTTGCCCGGGTGCTACGATCACGCGGCGATGTAGTTTCTATGACGGGCGACGGCGTCAACGATGCGCCCGCTCTTGTGTCTGCCGATATTGGAATTGCAGTCGGCTCCGGCACGGACGTTGCAAAGGAGGCGGCGGACCTAATTATCTTAAAAAACACATTCTCGACCATCACGGCTGCCATAAAAGAGGGAAGGCGTGCTGTTGATAATCTGCGCAAAATTGTCGCGTATCTTTTATCTACGAGTTTTAGCGAAATTATTGTTATTGGAGGAGCGTTGGCTGTTGGAGCCCCACTTCCGCTTTTACCATCACAGATTCTCTGGGCTAATTTAATTGAAGAGGGGCTAATGACGTTTCCGTTTGCGTTCGAGCCAGCTCAGAGGGATGTGATGACACGTCCGCCAAACAAAAAAGTGCACGGTAAAAGTGCGAGTCTCGTGCTCACGAGTGAGATACGGAAAATAATGATAATTGTGACCGCGATTACCGGAGTGATTCTTTTAGGTTTATTTTTCTGGATGCGGAGCATTGGCACGCCAATTGAAGAAATTCGGACTGTTATGTTTGTAGCACTTTCGCTTGATTCAATTTTCTTTGCTCTCTCGTTTAAGAATTTAAGTGAGCCATTATGGAAAATAAACATCCTTAATAATAAGTGGTTGTTTGGGGCGCTTTCTGTGAGTATTGCTTTATTGATGATTGCGATAACATTCCCTCCGTTAAAAACGCTTCTTTCACTGAGCACGCTCACTGGGTTTGAGGTGATGCTTCTTATCGGGCTTGGATTGACAAATCTAGTTACCATTGAGGTAGCAAAGCATCTTGTAAGAAAAAATTAGGACATCGGATGTCCTAATTTCTGGTTTGACTTGATGTAATGCAAATTGTTTAGGATGCATCATGCTACAATGGCCGGATGGAAATAACAGGCACTTTTATATGGCTCTTCTTAGGGCTTCTTTTGGTCAGTAACGGAGTTCTCATATATCTTATTTTGAGACCAAAGAAAGAAGTGAAGGACGACAACAGTATGCTTATGTTGCAAAAAGAGCTTCAAGATATGCGCCGCTCCGTTGATGAAAAAATAGGTCTCTCATCAAAGGAGATGCAGGACTCTATGCGAACGCAATTGTCTGAATCTGGGCGCCTAGTAAAAGAAATTACATCAGAGTTGGTTAGGGTAGGAGAAGGTCAAAAACAGGTGGTTAACTTTGCTGAACAATTGAGACAACTGCAAGATGTGTTGCAGAATCCGAAACAACGGGGTGTTCTTGGTGAGTATTACTTGGAAACTGTTTTGCAAAATGTGTTACCGCCTAAAAGTTATCAAATACAATATGCATTTAAAAATGGAGAGATAGTAGATGCCGCCATCTTTGTAAAAAATAAGATAATCCCCGTGGATTCAAAATTCTCCCTTGAAAATTACAATAGGATAATAGAAGCTACAGATAAGGCAGAGAAAGAAAGGTGCGAAAAAGCATTTAAGCAAGATTTGAAAATAAGAATTGATGAAACCTCAAAGTATGTCAGGCCAAACGAAGACACCATGGACTTTGCTTTTATGTTTATTCCAAGCGAGGGAGTTTATTACGACATACTTATGGGTTCAATCGGCACAGGTGTCTCGGCTCGCGATTTGATTGAATATGCATTTTCCAAAAAAGTAATCATAGTTTCGCCAACTTCTTTTTTGGCATATCTACAAACGGTATTGCAAGGACTAAAGGCGCTCCAAATAGAAGAATCTGCAAAGGAAATACGTAAACGTGTAGAAGATTTGGGCAGACATATAGGCAAGTATGAAGACTACTATAAAAAAATGGGAAGCTCTCTTTCCACCACAGTGAATCATTATAATGCAGGGTATAAAGAACTTGGAAAAATAGATAAAGATGTATTGAGAATTACAGAAGAGTCTGCGGGAATTGAGCCAGAGTTATTGGATAGACCAACGCAAGGTGAATAAAAAAGTGAATGTAAAGAGTTTGGCCCGACACTCGTCAGTGTCGGGCCGTTGACGCTTTTCAAAAAAATGGCGGATTGAACCGGTTCCGCTTCCGGGATCAAACGGGATCAAATTTTTTGGGGAACCTAGCTTCCCTCCAGGAGCCATCCACGAGCTAGGAATCGCCAAGCTCCAAAGTATTTGTATACAAATTTGGCGGAGAAGTCAACAGATTCACTTTCGAATATCGAGGACGGTTCTTAATATCTTTACATCTCTTAAATACCTTTAAATATCCTTATTTTAAGCCATTAGGACATCCGATGTCCTAGTTTCAAACAGACCAATAAAACCCTTATTTTAAGCCATTAGGACATCCGATGTCCTAGTTTTAGAGTACTTCCAGTATTTTTTCAAATGCGTCAACAGCGTGCTGGGTCGTATCAACGCGAATCCACGGGTTGCCATCGCGAATACGAAGTGATCCGATATACATTTCAGACAGCAGTGGCGATCCCTCAATTTCCTCAGTAATCTGAAGTTTCAAAAGATTTTCTACACCAATTGCGAGTGCATCAAGATATTTTTTGGCGCGTTTTTCATCGCCTGCTAGCAGTGCTATTTCATATGCATATGCAAGACCTTCGGTATATATTGCATCAGAGGATGTGTGCGGCGTGCCATATTCAGGAGTTTCCGGATTAAAAAAACGTCCAACGTATTCTTTTGTATCCTGCAACTCAAGAAGTTTATCGTTCATTATGAACACTGCTTCAGCGTATCGTTGATCTGGCGACAATTTATATAATTTGTTTAGAGCGATGGTATGCCAAGGAACATATGCGGGATAATAATACTCCTCAAGATTTAATGCGTATCGGTCGACATAAAAATTGGCTGATTTTTTTGTAGCGTCAAGGTATTGTTTGTCCAAAGTTTTTTCATAATATTCAACAAGCGCGAGTAGAGCTTCTCCAGAATAAAAGGTGAGTAAATAATCCTCATCGTACTCATACGAAGGTGCTTTGTACCAGGTAGAAAACGAACCATCATCTTTTTGTATGTGAACAATTCCTCGAGTGAGTGCTTCCGCCTCGTTGGCATAGTTTTCAAAGTATGGACTTGCAACAAGTACTCTAAGCAACATTGCGTTTGCGCCGAGTTTTGACTTTTCATCAAAATACACATATCCAAGGCCGTGCTCCTCTCTGTACCAATTGCTCATAATATATTCAAGATTTCTTTTGTGAACTGGTAACAGTTCAGAATTACTGTGGCTTTCAAGCGCGATGACACGGGAAGCCATCAACTGACGAATCGTATTGTTGGTCGTTGGAATAACACCAGTCTCAGTGTTTGTCGTGTATAAGAAAAGTCCGTTTTCAAGTATGTTGTTGGAAATCCAGGTGATGCCAAATGTTCGCGCTTCGCTTATTTCTGAATGAAAAGTTTTCTTATCAGCATTTTCAAAATGAAAAAGCACCCCCATGACAAAAATAATTCCCATGGCGGTTATTCCCGTAAATAAATACTTTTTGAACATATCGCCAACCTAGCATTCATATTTGACATAGTCCACGAAATGATTTATAAGGCGGGTAGAAATCAAGAAACGAAAGGATGTGTCATGAGACACTTGGTTGGATGTCTTTTACGGATTGCGATGCCACTGCTGACGATGTTGGGAATTTCGTTTTCTGCATCTGCTGGCGAAATGTCGCCAATTCTCCAGGGGAAGCAGGAAAAACTGTATCTTGCTCACAATGTTCCTACGACTCCGCCGTATGTATGCGTAACCTGCTACTATCAGCAGCCGCCTACGGCGGTACAACCTGCGCCACCGGCCTATATGCCACCGCCAGCCTACTATCGGCCGCCGGTGGCCCCGGAGCCGCAAAGGACGCCTGTGTACAAACCCAGAAAGCCAGTGTGCAACGGGCTTGTCAGAAAAATTGTGCATCGCCCGAGGCCTATTTCGGGAGCTGCTGGCAAATGGTGCTTCGGGCGACAGGCAGGAAAATTCAATCACAGATGCCCTCCAGGGTTTACCTGCGAGGTGGATCTTGCCTGCGGAGCTTCCTATTATTATTGCCAGTTTTCAACTGGCATTCAATGGAAGACAAGCCCAATCGGTCCCGGTCACAGAGGAAACGTATATTTCTACAACACTGGAAAGTCTTGTGAGCAAGAGGTGAGTGAGCACCCGGAAAAAGGACACAATCAATAGTTCTCTCATCTCACCATCGCATCAAAATCGACCTCGGCAATCTATGCCGGGGTCGTTTTCTATAGATTTATAATGATTGACTTCCAAAATCTGCTGTGGTAGGTAGAAGATAACGAAACAGAGCTATATATGACCAATCTTCGTACATATAAAGGATTTTTACTTGGGATTCTTGTGCTACTCGCAATAACTGCTTTTATTGCGCCGATATTTATTTCCCTAGACATAGGAAGTACGGGCGAGCAGATGTCATTTGGTATTGGGCCAATGTTATTTGCTGACGGTGGTGGTGACGGAGACGGCGATGGTGACGGGGACGGAGATGGCGATGGCGACGGGGATGGTGATTGCCACAATTGTTTTCCGCCTCCTTCATGCAATATTTCAGCAAACATAACGAGTGTTCAGTCAGGACAAAGTACAACACTTGTGTGGAACAGCAGTAACGCGACAAGTGCAAGTATTACTCCAGGATTAGGAAGTGTTGCATTAAGTGGCTCACAGTCAGTGACTCCTTCGCAAACGACTACCTACACAATGAGTGTATCTGGCCCAGGAGGCAGTAGCGGATGTAGTGTGCAAATTACAGTGATTCCTCAATCGCAGGCTCCCACGTGTACTATTTCAATTTCACCACAACAAATTGAATTTGGAGGAAATGCCGTACTCACATGGTCAAGCACAAATGCGACATCAGCTACTATTAATCAAGGTATCGGTTCTGTTGCAACAGCTGGCTCTTTTGCAGTAGGAAACATCACGAGCACGCGCACTTATACTTTGACCGTGACAGGTTCAGGCGGAACGGCAGATTGTTCTGTAACTATTACTGTTTCAAATCAACAGGGGCCAACCTGTACACTTAGCGCAAACAAAACGCATATTACATCGGGGGAATCAGTATTACTTTCATGGTCAAGCACAAACGCAACCTCAGCAACACTGAGCTCGATTGGCTCTGTAGCGTTGAGTGGATCAACCACGGTATTTCCGCAAAATACGACAACCTACACCCTTACTGTTTCAGGGTCGGGTGGAAGCCAGACCTGTACCAAAACTATTACCATAGAAAATGAACCAAATGCCCCGACGTGTACCCTTTCTGCATCTCCAACCCAAATCTCATATCTAGGCCAAAGCGTGACGCTTAACTACTCATCGTCAAATGCGCAAAGTGCTTTTATAAGTAATCACGGAAATGTATCGGTGAATACATCCGGCTCCATACAGGTATTTCCATTTAACACGACCACATACACAATGACAGTTACGGGCCAAGGTGGCACGAGGACGTGTAGTGCAACAGTGACAGTGCAGCCGAATATTCCAAACCATCCAAGCTGTACACTCAATTTCCATCAAAGTGGCCCATATGGCGGCGGAACACTGTCTTGGTCAAGCACCAATACCGTGTACGGTGTTATAAATAATGGCATTGGCACTGTCGCGCCAAGCGGTTCAAGATATGTCCAAAGTCAAGGGTATCAAACTACCTATATGCTCACGGTATACAGCAATACCAACCAAACTGCAGTTTGTTACGCACACAGTAGCTACCAGCCACCGGTGTACTATCCACCAAATCCACAGCCGCCAAACCCTCCTATAACGTTTCCTCATCCAGTACCTCAGCCGTATGTACATGTCGCGCTAACTGATATTCCATATACGGGACTTGATTCACCACTTGCATACACCCTTTACTTCTTAACGCTCGTTGGTGTGGCTATGGCAGGTGTGTATGTACTGTATGCATATAAAGGAAACATTTTTTCACTTGTTTCCTTTGCAGGGTTAGGCATTCCAGTGCACGAGTATAAAAACGCAGGTGTTGAATTTGAAGAAGAGTCTGTAGGTGCTGAAAACAAACCCGTAAATCAAGCAGGTTTCTTTATTGATTCTTCTGAGGACAACAGCAGGATGCCTAAAATTGTTCTGAAACATAGATAGGGATACACTTCACTTTTTTTGAAATTGCCGTATACTGTCGTCGTTATGTCAAAAATTGCTGTTATACAAACAGGCGGAAAACAGTATCTCGTAAAAGAGAGAGATGTGCTTTCCGTAGAAAAGTTGCCGGGTGAGAAAAAGCCCGGAGCGAAAGTAATTTTTAACGAAGTACTTCTCGTAGATGACGGAAAGAAAGCAAAAATCGGCTCTCCAACGTTGAGTGGATCAAAAGTGGAAGCGGAGCTTGTTGAAGATGGGCTTGGTAAGAAAATACAAGTCATTCGCTTTAAGTCAAAAAGTAGATATTTCAAGAAGCGAGGACACCGCCAACCTTTCTCGAAAGTTAGGATAATAAAAATAGGATAGAAATAATAAGCATGCAATTTCGTTTCGCATATGTACCAGTATTAGTCGCTGTAACTGCGACACTTTTTTTGTTTTCTGCATTACCACTGGTTGCCCAAGAGACACTTCCTACGATTCATATATTTGAAAGGGACGATTGTACTCACTGTCAGGCGGAGGAAGATTTTTTACGGGACCTTGAGGCGCGCAATCGAAATGTGATGGTTGTCCGCCATAACGTGGTTAATGATCCTGACGCGAAGGCGCTTTTTGGAGAAGTCGCCGCGTCAGCCGATATGCCTCGTGTCACTCCAATTACGGTCGTGGGGAGCACTCTTATTCAGGGTTTCCAGTCTAGAGAGACAACAGGCAAGATTATTAAACAGCTGTTGGCAACAGAGAAAGAGCAAAATTTACAGGAACTGATTGAAAACAATGGGTTTATTGTATCATCGGCAATTGCGCCTGTATGCGACGAAAATGGCGTGTCTTGCGGTATTGAAAACCCATACGGCGGTATCGGTGTCGTGACCATTCCATTGATTGGCGATGTAAGCACTGGAGGATTTTCTCTCACGGCACTGTCGGCACTTTTAGGATTTGTGGACGGTTTTAACCCTTGTGCAATGTGGGTTCTTATCACATTCCTTCTAATCCTGTCGCAAATAGGGGACAGGGTGCGAATGATACAAATTGCGGGACTCTTCATAGTTGCTGAAGGAGTAATGTATAACCTCATTTTAAATGTGTGGTATACCGCGTGGGACTTTGTCGCGCTCGATAGAATTGTTACGCCATTAGTGGGGATCATAGCGATAGCGGGAGGTGCATTCTTTTTGTATCGCTGGTGGAAGAGTGGAAAACAAAGCGCACTTGTATGCGAAGTGACAGAAGATGACCAACAGAAGACTTTAATGGAGAGAATGACTCGCGTCGCGTCAGGGCCTCTTACATGGGTGACTGCACTTGGCATTATTGGCATTGCGTTTTCTGTGAACGTTATTGAGTTCGCGTGTTCCATTGGAATTCCGCAGGCGTACACAAAGATTCTAGAGCTTAACGACCCTGCATTTATTGTTCGTCAATTTTATATGGCAGTGTACACGTTGATGTATATGGTGGACGACATAATCGTCTTTCTAATTGCAATCTGGGGCTTTGGGCGCCTGCAGGCAAAGGGTGCACAATACGCACGGGGGTCTTCATTAATTGGGGGAGTTGGACTTATCCTACTCGGCGTGATTTTAATGTTTGCACCAAATCTTTTGGTGTTTGGGTAGAAGGTAAAAAAAAGCACCCTGCCACGTTTTGCGGCGGGGTGCTATCTAAGTGAAGAAGCGAGTCTATACTGTCTCTTTTGCTTTCCTCTTAGCAGGTTCTATCCGATCTCCCGGTCTTTGAGGATAGCTCTCTTCACGAGCAGCGAATGGACCACGGGTACAATGTGCACGCATGGTTGCGCGTATATACGAATGTTGCGACCGATCCATATCTTGAGTTAAGTTCTGCAAGAGAAACTCAAGCGCCAATTCTGGATCGCGCTCCATATCTTCGACATTACCGACTGCGCTGTAGAGCCGCCGAAGGTAATCAAGGTGGTTTTCGTTTAGTCGAAACTGTTTTTTTCTTTTGGGCATTAGG
>Ga0210050_1001961_pt1 | contig 20862 bp, 16 predicted proteins | sample CryGey132114_all_FD_185463 | JGI IMG/M metagenome (GOLD analysis project Ga0210050, IMG submission 185463) | Groundwater microbial communities from aquifer - Crystal Geyser CG22_combo_CG10-13_8/21/14_all (SPAdes) (version 2) | ecosystem: Environmental > Aquatic > Deep subsurface > Groundwater ... | reverse complement strand
TATGGAGGACGGCTTTCTGGCATTCCATGTTGGCATCGGAGAAGACTTTGGTTTCCATCATGAATGTCCCCGGAAGGTTGTGGGTCGATAATTTAACGGAACGTCCGATAGTTTTCATTTTCAATTGCACTTCCTGAAAATGCCGCTTTTCCGAAAAGCTGGCAACGGACCTGCCTTTGAATATGGATTCTAAAGGTTCCTTGTCGATGAAAATCCGCCGCAGGTCTTCCTGAATACGTTGCTGAATAAAAAAGAAGTCACCATAATCAATGGGTTTTCCGGTGGAATCGATAACTTTGAAGACATCAAAAACCTTGTCACGCAAGGTCTGAATATTGGCTTCAACAATATCCAACTGGTTAAACGCCAATACCGCGGAAATTTTGTACAGAAACCCTCGCGCATCCTGGGTACAGACAATCAATTCAGAAGGTTGCCCTGGCCTGAAAAGCATCTCTGCCAAAAACGGTTCCCGCGACTGGATAAACTTATAATAAATTTCCATCTGCGACTGTAGTTCGCGGGGCAGACGAACCATCTTCAGGAATTCCAGTTTTATATGGTTAGGGACGCTTTCCCGTTTCTTATGGTGAAGGGTGTATTGATAAAATAATTTTAATTGCTTGATCTGCGAGGAGGACATATCCATTTTAGTTCCGCCCCGGTCTGCATGGGTGAGCAGAATCAGCATCTTGAGCCTTTCCTTATCATGATTGACAAGGTCCAGTACCATGTCGTATGTGTCATCAGCTTCAGGGTCAAGTAGCATAAGATCGTACATGGTCAAATGTTTTTCCACTAGAAAAGCAACATCATCAATCCTTTTGGGTTTGTCTCTATAACCCAGGTTGTTCAAAATCTGCGGGATCATTCTTGCACCGACCAGTTCCTCGTTCTGATCGCCAACCTTCGCGCCTTTGCCGATATCATGCAGTAAAACGGCGAGTTTAAGGGCTGTTTTATCCCTCTGCGAGTGATAGAGCTCTGAAAGGAAAGGGTCGGCTGTTTCCCGGAACTCCAAGCCGTTTAAAACATCCAAGGCGGAAAGAATATGAATGTCTGTAGGGAACTTATGCACATATATATCTTGTAGCATGCCTTTCAGGTCATTAAATTGAGGGATGAAATAATCCCCCAATATTCCGAACTCATGCAGTAAACGGAGGACTTTTGCAAAATATTTCCCTCGGATATAGCGCTTGAAACAGTTCTGGATTTCCAGTTTCGATTCTTCGTCCATGAAAATAGGATAAGCCTGATCAACATTCTGCTCGATGGCACGGATCACTTCATAGGACAAATAATAATTTCTCTCAGCCACCCAGATGAAAACTTTGAAGAGCCATAAAGGGTCCTGGGTATACAGGCTCTCGGTTTTTTTTTCGAAATAAATTTGATTCTGCGTATTGAGGGAAAAAAACTCTGAAAGGCTCTTCTTTTTCTTAGTGTCCGCCGCCATACTTTCCCAGTAAAGATTGCGGCTGAACCGCTTAAGGGGATAAACAGCATCGAAAAAATATTTTTGGAAAAAGGTCTTAACATCATACCCCATTGACCGGGCAATCTTTTCCCGGACCTCATAACTCATCGTATCCTTGTGGGTCCCCTTCTGGAAAGTATGCAGGAACAAACGCACCCGGGATAAAAGGTGAAGCCCATTCTGCATGCTCTTATAAGCCAGTGGACTCAGCAGGTTTCTGGAAAACAATTCATTGAGCAATTCAAACTGGTTGGTGGTGTTCAGGTTTTGAAGAAACCGCACGGAGACCAGAGCCCAGTAAAGGCGGCGCATTTCTTCCTTAATGTTGGGCTCTTGTTGAAAAACGGTATTCTGGACCTCATAGGATTCCCCATGGCTCAGGCAATGCTTTTGAATTTCGTCACGATAAAGCAGGCTGACTGTTTTGATGGAACTCTTGAATTCACTATAGACCAGCGAGTTTCCGGTGACGAAGCGATGTTCCAAAAGCGCTAAAAACTCAGGGACTTTGGAGTGGTCCAGGTCACGTTGAAATGTTTCGTTTTCGGTGTAGCAAGAGTTGCTGGAGGAAGGGAAAATGTCCTGAAAGACGAACAGGTACTCAAAATGCCGAATGATTTCCTCGGCGGAATTTTTGACGCTTTTGCCAAGGGAAGATTGTGAAACGATTTGGATATCCACGTCTGACCGGAAATACATTTCCTCCCTGCCATACCCCCCCCGGGCTACGATGGCGATGGGAACAGACTGGGTGGTCCACTCCTGATTATGTTGGTGGTTGAAATACCAGACCGCCGAATGAAAGCTGGCTTGAACCAGAGTGTCCACCAACGCCGTTTGTTTGAGTAATAACAGGTGGCAATTATCAGATTTGGAGCACTCCTTTTGGAGCAAACCGGTCTCTTTCTGGACCAGGTCAATCGCCCGATTTTTAAAGTCCAGATAAAATTTTTGCGGATCGATTTCCGCGTTGCTGGAAGATTGCCCTGCTTGATGAAGAGTAATTATTTTTTGTTGAAGCTGTTGCCGATAGGTTTCTGCAAGTTTTCGGTTAGATTGGTATAAGTCACTCATTAGGGAGCGCTAAACTAAAAAGTTGTTGAACCTGATTCATAAAGCAAAGAACAGGTTATCCGTATCCATAAAGGCTAAATCAGGATAAACCTAAACTATCAGGAGTTCAAGGGGTTACCGCGCGGCCTGAGGCCAACCGGCAATAACTTTTTCTGGCGGGCAAAGAGTTCTATCGACTCAAGGCACCATTGCCCACTGCTTGCCTGGCTAGAGGGTGCGCCCCATTAATTCGGCGAAGGGCCGCAGGTTTTCCATGAGACGCGCAAATTTTGCGGGTTTCAGGGACTGTGGCCCGTCGGAAAAAGCCCTGACAGGATCGGGGTGAACCTCAATGATCAGTCCATCAGCGCCGGCGGCAATAGAGGCGCGCGACATGGATTCAACCATTTCCCAATGCCCGGTCGCATGACTGGGGTCAACAATGACAGGAAGGTGGGTTTCCTTTTTCAAAACAGGTATGCAACTGATATCAAGGGTATTTCGGGTCGAGGTTTCGAAAGTGCGGATGCCGCGTTCGCAAAGAATCAGTTTATTGTTGCCTTCAGAAAGGACATATTCAGCGGACATCAAAAATTCCTGAATGGTGTTCATCATCCCCCGTTTCAAAAGAATGGGTTTGTCGATCCTTCCCAGCTCTTTCAATAATGAGAAATTCTGCATGTTCCGGGCTCCGACTTGAATGATGTCGGCATATTTGGCGACGAGGTCAATTTCGCGCGGATTCATCACCTCGGTGACAATGGGCAAACCCGAAACTTCTTTGGCGGCGGCCAGCAGTTTTAATCCGTCCTCTTCCATCCCTTGAAAACTATAAGGGGACGTGCGCGGTTTGTAGGCGCCGCCTCGAAGAAAGTTGGCCCCGGCACTTTTAACCAGGTTTGCGGTGGTGCATATTTGTTCCTTGCTTTCCACCGAGCAAGGCCCGGCGATGATGGCGATAGCAGGTCCGCCGATATCCACTCCACCCGCCCGAATCACAGATGGGGTAGGTTTCACTTCCCGGCTGGCAAGCTTGTAGGGTTTGAGAATGGGGAATACGCTTTCGACCCCGCCCATGGTTTCTATGGATTGCAAACGGTCCTTGCCCCGTTCATCGCCAACGGCCCCTATTACTTTGCGTTCCACACCGGCAATTTCATGCGGAGTGTAGCCAAGCTCGCGGATGAGGTCTTCAACTTTTTCTATCTGTTCCGGTGTTGCATCCGGAGCCATAACAATGATCATGGAGTGTTTCCTTTTAAATAAAAGCGCAAAAAAACATTATATCAAAAATTTTCATAAACGGGTCTACCCCTTCAGGCCGGGGCCATCGAGCGTGTTCAGTTTGACCACTTCATCAATGGGCCGACGATAATCCCTGGGTCGAGGGTCATCTTTTTTATATCCAATAGGCATTAGCATTACTGGAAGGTAATTAGGCTTGATATTCACCAGTTTAGAAACCGCCTCTGGATCAAAACCGATCATCGGTACGGTGGCCAGGCCGCGATTCTGGGCGGCCAGCATTAATGTCATGGCGGCGAGTGAGGCACTGCGGATCGCTTCATCCCTTTGTAGTTGATCGTTGTCGCTGTAGAAATTTTTTATCAAAGGAAGAATCTTGTCCTGTATTTCCTTGGCGGTACCCTTATAGATTTCGGGAGCGTCCTCATGGGCGTTTAATTTGCCGCAAATAACAAGCAGTATGGAGCAAGTCCCAACCTGTTCCTGATTCCAGGCGGATTGCTGGATTTTATTTTTAAGATCCTTATTTCTCACCGCGATGAATGTCCAGTGTTGCAGATTGAAAGAACTTGGGCTCAATACCACTTCCTGCATTAATTCCTTTAACTCGGCATCGCTGATTTCCCTGTCAGGCTGATAGGATTTAATAGATCGGCGTTGTTGCACTGCTGATGAAAATTCCATGATGAATCCTTATAAATTTGTTTTGTCTAATTAATGTTTGCGATTTTACCACCTGGCAATATAGGGAAAACGTTTTACAATAAAACCATCTACAGAAAATCGGCCTCCACCACTGATTATTAGAGGAAGGCATAAGGCAATGGCCAGAAGATGATATTCGAAGCCTTCTCCCGCCTGCTTTCCGGACCAGTTCATAAAAAATCCGTTGGAAGCATGTGACATGACGATAGCTCCTGCCATGATGATTAATATTCCCGCCGCACAAAAACGAGTTAGGAACCCGGCTATTAATCCTAGTGCTCCCAAGGATTCACCCAGAATAACCAATAGGGCAATAACCGTAGGCATTCCCAGTTGGTGGGTAAAAAAACCTAATGTCCCTTCCAGCCCATGGCCTCCAAACCATCCAAGAAGTTTTTGGGCACCGTGAGGGCAAATCACAATACCCAGGATCACACGGGTAATTAGGTTATTAACACTTTCATCCGTTTGAAAAAAAGCCTTCATTTGATTTTCCTTTTTATCTGTTTCGGTATAGGGGATAGTCCGTTTGCGCTGGAACATCAATCATTGCGACACGTAAAATTGAATCGGCACCTGCTTGTATCAAAACATTTCCACTTTCAGATGCATGAATCAAGGCAAAATCTTTTTTACTGACATAATGCTTCGCACCGGTTTGCAGGTCGAACAAGATACCCTTGCCCGAAATAATCACCATGGCCAGTGTTCTGTCCCGATTAAGGGAATATTGGTGTTGCCGATCTTTTTCGATGGTTATATCTTTCATAATAGCTTCTGACTCAATGTTGATGGGCGACCCATCGCCCAGTATGGTCTTGAGGGCAACGCCCTCTTGATATTCTATAGGAAATTCATCGCTTTTAAACTCATTGTAAGTGGGAGCATTCTGAAGGGTTTTTTGAGTATCCGGGTCAAACCAGATTTGAAAAAATTCCGTGAATTCTCCAACTGTTTCTTCTGCATGAGAAATTCCTGATCCCGCCTGAATTACTTGAGCTCCACCAGCTTGAACGTGACTCCGGTTGCCTAAAGAATCGTAATGACCGATCTCTCCCTCCAGGGCATAGCTCATAATTTCAAAAACCTGATGAGGGTGTAGAGTGATTTTCCCATATCCTTTAGCCGTAGCCCAGGCCCAGTAAAATAAAGGGCCCAGGTTTTTTATTGAAGGGCTTTCATGAGGAAATCCCACGGGTTTAATTTCAGTGATGCGGCCTCCGTCAAACTGGCCCACCGCCTGAGCTTCGGGCGGATAAATTTTAAAATCCAACCTGGCTTTTTCTTGAATCATTATCTTATTCCTTTATCAGCCGATGCGAAGTAGGTCATAGCTTGCTATGTGTTCCATCGCAAAACGGAGAGTTTTCGCTTTTCCCACAGCCGCAAATGAAGACTTTCTTTTCTTCTGGTATTTCTACTTTAGCAGGAGACATTCCTGTGTTCAATTCTTGATGAGAACCATCACAGTAGGGTTTGTTGCCTGATTCTCCACACGTGCAATAGTGTTTTGTCCCAGGAGTTTCCTGGATCGAAAAAGGTTCATTTTGATATGGCATCTGGTACCTCCTATATAAATTGATGAGTATTCAGTTGCTGTTTTATAGAGCAGGGATCATGCCAAATGGGCCTGCCTATCTAACTAATCGTTTTTAATGGATTTAATTGGGTTATTGCGGGCGTTGGTAAATATTCTGATTTTCGTAGTTATATGAAAAAAAGTAGTTAATATACTAATTATCGTATAAATTGGGGTTTGTGTAGTTCTTCAATTGATCCAGGGTGGTTTGAAAATGGGAAAAGATATAAATAAGAAAAGATCGTTGGAGTTAGCTCGGTTCACTATCCAGTGTTCTGCCGATGCCATTATCTTTCACGATAGTCAGGGCGAAATTTTAAAGGCTAATGATTCTGCCTGCCGGTATCTGGGGTATTCTGAAAACGAATTGATGAGTCTCACCATTCAGGATATTAACCCAGATTCAAATAAAAAAACCTGGTCCAAATTTTGGAAAAAATTGAAAAGGGACAAAATTATTTCTTTTGAGGTTTGCCATAAGACCAAGAAGGGTTTGTTCGTTCCTACAGATGTTGTTGTGAATTATGTTGAGTTTGATGGACGGGAGTATGCGGTTTCATTTTCTCGTGATATTTCTGCACGAAAAAGAATTGAAGAAGAAAAGCAAAGGACTTTTGAAGAATTAAGCCGCTTACGTGAACAATTGCAGGTTGAGAATGAATACTTGCAGGAGGAGGTATTAGAGCTACAGGCTTTCGGAGATATTGTCGGGAAGAGCCCTGCTTTACAAACGATTCTTCGTCAAATAGAAATGGTCGCTCCAACGGATGCAAGTTCCCTCATTGCAGGAGAATCTGGGACGGGGAAGGAATTAATCGCTCTTGAAATTCATAACCGGAGTTCGCGAAACCGGCATGCGATGGTTCGGGTAAATTGCGCATCCATTCCTCGGGAACTTTATGAGAGTGAATTTTTTGGTCATATTAAGGGGGCTTTTACAGGAGCCGTTCGGGATCGGGTAGGTCGGTTTGACCTGGCTAATCAGGGAACCCTGTTTCTGGATGAGGTGGGAGAAATTCCCCTGGATTTGCAAAGCAAATTGCTCAGGGTTTTGCAGGAAGGTACCTTTGAAAGGGTGGGGGATGAAAAAACCCGCAGTGTAGATGTTAGAATTATTGCCGCCAGTAATCGTGATTTAAAAGTGGAAGTAGAGCGGGGAAATTTTCGAGAGGATCTTTATTACCGTTTAAATGTCTTTCCTATAACTGTTCCACCGCTCAGAAAAAGAATCGAGGATATTCCCTTATTAGCCGCTTATTTTTTAAAACTTTCCGCAAAGAAATTCAAGAAACCCGAGCCTCAGTTGACCCGATCTAATACACTCCAATTAACCCACTACGATTGGCCGGGAAACGTAAGAGAACTGCAAAACATTATTGAGCGTTCCGTAATTATTTCTCAGAAGGGGAAGCTGAAGTTTGACTTGCCAAAAACCCAAACAGAAAGAAAATCGACCTTTAATTTGGAATGGGATAAAAAGGAGGATCAGAATATATTAACTTTTGCAGAAATAAGAAGTTTGGATCAGGAAAATATTTTGAAAGCACTCAAAAAAACCGGAGGGAAAATTTTTGGGAAAGATGGTGCGGCACAATTACTGGAAACTCCTCCCACAACACTTATTTCCAGAATGAAAAAAATGAAAATAGCAAAAACAACTATTCTTGCTGGCTCGCCAGAATCTCATTCAAAATGACAGATTTGAGAATTCCCGGATTGCCTCGTGCCAACTTTCGTGCCTTGCGAAAATTTTTGACGGCTTTTTCTTTTTTACCTTCCTGAAGATAGGTCAGGCCAAGATTGAAGTGGATTTCACCCGAAGTTGGGTCGGCAAAGTTCGCCTGGTTAAAATGCAGTAAGGCATCCAGATACCTCCCGGCCTGATAATGTTCGATGCCGAGATCATTGCGCGATTTTGCGGAAGGTTCCGCACCCGGCAATAAAGTCAGGGGAGATTCACTCAGGCCCTTGGAGCAAGCGGAGATTCCCAAGGCGAGCACTAATATTAAAACCCAGGTTTTCATGAAGTATTTTCTAAAATTGCAAGGTTACCACTGCCGATGGGGATATGAAATAACTATTTATCCTGGAAGCATCGGACGAGCCATGATAAGTGGCTGGGTAACCGGAAAATATAATGTTCTGAGGAACTATTTTTCAATAAAAAGAAATCATCCGGCCTATAATAATTCGATAATGGCTATAAATCGGTTGGTATCAGGTTTTCGGTAAAAATACCTGGATTCCAGAGGGGTTTTGTTAAATATGACATCCTCCGACATACACAAAATAGACCTTGATGAACTGTATGGAAGACTAGGCTCATCACCGGCGGGTCTGTCTAATCAGACAGCTGAAAGAAGAATTATCCAGGTGGGGCGTAATATTCTTGAGCCTTCAAAAGGCCCTCCTCTCATACTCCGTTTTGCCGGGCACCTTTTTAATTTTTTCGCCATTCTCCTTTGGGTGGGCGCTCTTCTGGCCTTTATGGCGGAGAACCTGTCTCCCGGTGAGGGAAATGTTTATATCGGCATTGCCCTTTCCGCAGTCGTAATAATTAATGCCGCCTTTACTTTTTTTCAGGAATATCAGGCTGAAAAAATAATCGAAAGTTTCCGCAATATGATGCCTCTTACCATCGGAATTCTGAGAGATGGCCAGCGGACGGAAATTGCATCTCACGAAATAGTCCCCGGTGATGTGATATTTCTGGAGGAAGGCGACAAGGTACCTGCTGATGGCAGACTCATAGAGCAGAATGCTCTGAAAGTGGACCATTCCTCCCTGACGGGTGAATCCGAACCCCAGTTGCGAGCCTTGGAATGTACCCATGAGGACAAGTTGGAATCCAGAAATATGGTTTTTTCCGGGACCTCTGTTCAATCGGGCAATGGAGTGGCAATAATTTATGAAACGGGAGGAAACACCCAGATTGGGAATATCGCCGAACTTACCAACAAGACAGAAAGGAGTACGAGTCCCTTAAAAAAAGAGTTGGACCATTTTATAAAAATCATTTCCACAATCGCGATTCTTTTGGGGGTGGTTTTTTTCGCCATTGGTTTTTCTATCAGCAACCAGATCATGGCAAGCGTGATTTTTGCCATTGGTATTATTGTGGCTAATGTTCCCGAAGGCCTTCTCCCAACGGTAACCCTTTGCCTTGCCATGGCATCAAAGAGAATGGCCCGAAAAAACGCGTTGGTCAAACGGCTGGATTCCATTGAAACCCTGGGCTCCACTACGGTTATCTGCACCGACAAAACCGGTACTGTTACCGAAAACAGAATTTCCGTGCACACATTGCTCTTAAACCTGGACGAGAGGAATATTCACGAGAAGGGGATTGACCTTTTACCTGGAATGAAAGAACTGCTGAAGGTGGCGATTCTTTGCAATAACGCCCGTAAGCTTCAAGCCGGAAATTTTCATGGTGATCCTACTGAGACAGCTCTCCTGAAATTCGCGCAAAAGCATGAGGACATTGAAAAGGTTCAATCCGAAAACCCAAGAAAACTTGAACTCCCCTTTGACTCCATACAAAGGAAAATGATTACCGTTAACCTTTCCAGCAATGCTGATGATATGGCCTACCTTAAAGGGGCACCGGAAATTGTACTGAATAAAAGTTCCAGCATCATTTTTAAGGGCCGGGTGATGCCCCTTTCCGAAAAAAGAAAAAAACAGATTATGCGTTATTACGAACGGTTTGCGTCACGAGGTGAAAGGGTCCTTGGGTTCGCTTACCACTCTGAACCGTTAAATCTGGAAACCGGGTTTACCTTTATTGGTCTTGTGGGAATGATTGACCCTCCCCGGCGGGATGTCCCCGAGGCGATTATAAAGTGCAAGAGGGCGGGCATTAAAGTAATCATGATCACAGGGGACTACAGTGTCACCGCAGAAGCAATTGCCGCCATGGTGGGGCTGGTTGAACGTCACAAAGCCAATATCATGACAGGGGATGACCTGAACCAATGCGATGAAGCTCAACTTATAGAGTTTCTGCTTAAAGACCATCTTCTTTTTACACGTACCACCCCCCGGCAAAAACTCAGGATCGTTAAAACCCTTCAGGGCATGGGTGAAATTGTAACCGTAACCGGAGACGGGGTGAATGACGCTCCCGCCCTGAAACAAGCGGATATGGGAGTGGCAATGGGGTTGAGCGGGACAGAAGTGGCCAAAGAGGCGGCTGATATGGTTTTGTTTGACGATCATTTTGCAACCATAGTAAATGCCATCGAAGAAGGAAGAACGGTATTTGGCAACATAAGGAAATTTATCACCTATATTCTTACCAGCAACATTCCTGAAATTCTGCCTTTCATTGCTTTCACCCTTTTCACAATCCCCCTGCCACTGACCGTTGTCTTGATCCTTTCCATCGACTTGGGGACGGATATCCTTCCGGCGCTGGCTCTGGGTGTTGAGTCGTCGGAAGATGATGTTATGAAAAAACCACCCCGCCCCATGGACGAAAGATTGCTCACTCCAGGTCTTTTGTTCAGATCCTATGGAGTAATCGGAATGATTGAGGCGGGGGCAGGTTTTTTTTCCTATTTTTCTGTTTTGTATTCCAATGGGTGGATATGGGGGCAGAAGTTAGCTCCCACAGACCCGGTTTATTTGAAAGCTGTTACCGCATTTTTTGTCAGCATCATCATTTGCCAGATCGCGAATGTGATGGTTTGCAGAACCCAAAGGGAGTCCCTGTTTAAAAAGGGGATATTGACAAACAAATTTGTGCTCATAGGAATTGCCTCAGAATTACTCTTGGTAGAACTCATTACCAACAATGAAATGGCTCGTACTGTATTTGGCACCCACTCCCTGACTCTTTCGGAAGGCTTGTTGGCCTTACCATTCGCTATTCTTATTGTTGTTGTGGAAGAATGCCGAAAATGGGGTTTGAGAAATCGTAAACCCTTTGCAATTAAATATCTCAACTGGTAAATTCAGGCATAGATCCCAGGAGAGGACTGTAAATTTTTTTTAACAGTTTTTTTAATTTAAAGAAGAAAATCATGGTTAAAGCAATTCGCATAATATTTTTAGTTATCCTGATGGCTATGGGGAGTCCGGTCTCGGGGGAGGAAAACTCAGGTTCACTGGCAGACGGTGAACAGGCATTTCTATTGGGGGAGTACGATAAAGCAGAGAAAATATTCAGTGCCGTTCTTGAAAAGGAACCGGATAATTATCTTGCGCTGAAAGCCCAGGCCAATACCAAGATCAAGCTGGAAAAATATACTGACGCGGAAAAACTGCTGGATAAAATTCTCTCCATGCCGCTATCCACGGGCCGGAACATCCTGGTTCATACCAAAGACGGTGTTCTTGAAGCCGAACTTGTAGATGAAACCGTGATGGCCATGGATAATTCCGAAAAAAGTGATGAGGAATTCAGCCAGTTTCTCAAAAAAACTGATGAGGGGCCCGTTCCGCATTACCGGGTATTTCTGAAAAAAACCGGGAAGATGGAGCTCTTTGTAAAAAGTCGGACCCGGATCCAATATGCCGGAATTCCTGCCGCTACCCGGGAAAAAGTTGAGGTTTTGAAGGCCGAAGTGATGAAAAAAACAATTTCAGTTGGCCAGGCAAAACCGGAACTTGATCTGGTGGACATACCCGCGGGATGTTTCCAGATGGGGAGCCAGGCAGGCGACCCGGATGAGCAACCCGCCCATAAGGTCTGCATATCTTCTTTTAAAATGGCAAAATATGAAGTGAAGCAGAAATTTTTCCAAACGGTTATGGGCTATAACCCGTCCCAGTTTGTGGGTGGAGATCTTCCTGTAGACACCGTGTCCTGGGAAGGGGCCAGGAACTATTGTAAAAAATTGGGATTGCGACTGCCTACAGAAGCGGAATGGGAGTATGCCGCCCGGGCAGGAACAGTGGGAGAATTTTACTGGGGAGAAAATACCACTGGCAAGGAGGCGAATTTTTGTGACAGCGCTTGTGACCTCAACAACAGGGAAATCAATTTAACGGATGGGTTTAAACATACTGCTCCGGTGGGGTCTTTTCCACCCAATGCTTTTGGGCTTTACGATATGGCGGGCAATGTGAGTGAATGGGTGCTCGACTGGATGGCCATAGATGAAAACTATTATTTTATGAGTCCAATGCAAGACCCGCAAGGCCCAAGGCCGGAGCTGGATACTTGCAGTGGCGTAGATTGCGTCGGAGCATTTTCCATCACGCAAAAAGTTTACCGTGGCGGAGCCTGGAACCAGGACATTGCCAGCATGAGATCGGCGAATCGCAAGGATGCGCACTTCCAGCTTAAGTCAGATGGAACTGGATTCAGGTGTGCTGGAGATTTAAAATCCTGAATTTTATTTCGCGCAACGAAAACCAACAAAGTTTAATCGTTTGTCAGGCTTGGCATTGGTACGGTCAGTGGGCCGCGTGCCAACGGGATAATTGATCCACGATCCTCCGCGCATGACCTTGTAACGGCCTGTCGAAGGGCCTGTGGGGTTTTTCGCCGGGGAGTCACCATAATATTGCCTTGCATACCAGTCGTAAACCCATTCATAGACATTGCCCCCCATGTCATGCAAACCATACCCATTAGGAGGGAAGCTCCCTACCGGCGCGGTAGTTTTGAATCCGTCCCTGAACTGTTTTGTCTGCCATTTTTTCTCACAATGGAAATCGCAAAAATTAGCTTTGCCTGATTGAACTTCATTTCCCCATGTATAGATTATTTCTTTTCCTCCTTTTGCGGCTACTTCCCACTCGGCTTCTGTTGGCAGACGTTTGCCCGTTAACCGGCAATACTCCACGGCCTCCGACCAGGTTACCCTCTCGACAGGCAAATCGTTGCCTTTGAATTCTGCAGGATTGTTTCCCATTTTCCGCGCAAACTTTTCCTGGGGGACTTCAAACTTATCCATTAAAAAGGAATTGAGATAAATGGTGTGGACGGGTTCTTCGTCCTCAAACCATTTCTTTTTGCAAGGGTCATTATGTTTGGCGCACTCTGATAATGCCTGATCTGTATTGAATCCGATTTTATATTTTCCAGCAGGAATGCGGGCCATCTCCGCGTGAGCGGGGGGTTCATCACTCCAACCCTGTTGTGGCGCGATAAAAAACGCAAGGAGGATGACTACTATGGATGGGGAGAACATGTGTTTTGTTAAATCAGTTTTGATCGAAATACCAGCAGTTTCTCTTCTGTCATTTCCATCATGGTGGGAAGAATTCCCCCGATCCCTAGTCCGGAAGCCTTTCGACCCCCGAACGGCATCCAATCGACCCGGAAGGCGGTATGATCGTTAATCATAACCGTTGCGGCGTTTATCCGTTTAGCTGTATCAAGAGCGGTGTCGATACTTTGGGTAAATACCGCGGCCTGAAAAGAAAATGGCGTGAGGTTGGCTCTTTCTATTGCTTCAATGCGGTCCTTGAAAGAATAAATATTAATGACTGGTCCGAAAATTTCATGGGTGGAGACCATGGCCTTGTCGGAAGGGTTGAGGATAACAGTGGGGGCGTAACAGGTGGTGCCGATTTTCTTTCCGCCTGTTAGAATTTTCGCGCCTTTCTTTTTTGCTTCCTTTACCCATTGATCAATGCGGTCCACTTCATTTTCCTGAATCAACGGGCCCACTTCTGTTTTTTCATCTGTGGGGTCGCCCACCACTAGTTTTTCAGCCAGCTTGACCAGTTGTTTGGAAAATTTGTCGACAATTTTTTCATGCACAAACACTTTTTGTACGGAAACGCAAACCTGACCTGCATGATAAAATCCCCCTTTGGCAAGCAAGGGCAGGGCATCTTCCAGATCGGCATCATGATCGACGATCACCGGAGCCGCGCCGCCATGCTCAAGTGCGCACCGGGTGCCAGGCGCCAGCCTGGACCGGAGTTTCCAGCCGACCTCCCCTGAACCGATGAATGAGAAAAACGCCACGCGGGGGTCGGTCACCAGTTTTTCCGCCAGGGAGCTTTCACAGACAACCGCCTGGCACCATTCCTCAGGCAGTCCGGCTTCATACAAACATTTAACCAGGTTGAGGCAGGAAAGTGGAGTTGAACGCGCTGGTTTCACAATGACCGGGCAACCTACTGCCACAGCGGGAATCACCTGATGGACGATTAGATTGAAAGGGTGGTTGAACGCGCTGATAGCGGCGACCACCCCAATTGGTTCCCGGATGGTCAAGGCCATTCGGTTCATGGAGGAAGCCGTCAGGTTCATGGGAATTTCATGTCCGGTTAATTGACGGATAGACTGCGCCGCCTCACGGATGCCTTGGATTGCTCTGGCAAGTTCGATGCGGGAATCCATCAACGGCTTGCCGCCTTCTTCCGCAGACTGCCGGGCGAACTCCTCGGCTTTGGCGTGAACCAGATCCGCTGTTTTTTCCAGTATTTCAATGCGTCTGGGAACTGGCAGGATTTTGTCATGGTCCTTTGCCAATTGATAAGCGGTTTCCAGAACACTTTCTATACGGTCCGCGTCATCCAGGTCAATTTCAGAAATCAAATGTCCGTCATAAGGCGAGTTTACTTTCAAGCGTTTGGTCATGAGGGGGTCCTTATAAATGGATGTTTACAGGATACAGGTTCTGGAATTCAATTCATCAACCAGTACTTTTTCATTTTCCGAGTAGTCCACAGGAATTTCGATCAAATGCACTCCCTCACCATTCAGGCATTCATTGAGCAGTTCAGGCAGTTGGTCAGTGGCCTGAAGACGATGTCCTTTGGCTCCATAGGATTCGGCATATTTAACAAAATCCGGGTTTCCGTAATCCAGGCCAAAGTCAGGAAACCCCATTCCGGCCTGTTTCCATTTGATCATTCCGTAGGCATTATCACGGAGGACCATCACAACCAGATTTAAACCCAACCGGACAGCCGTTTCCATTTCCTGGGAGTTCATCATGAATCCACCATCCCCGCAAATAGCCATTACCTTTCTGTCGGGATAAACGATTTTGGCTCCCATCGCTGATGGCAGGCCGGCTCCCATAGTTGCCAGGGCATTATCCAGCAAAACAGTATTTGGCAGAAAGGCTTTATAGTTTCGGGCGAACCAGATTTTATAGACACCATTGTCCAGAGCAATGATTCCATCATCGGGCATGGCTTTACGGACTTGTGCAACAAGGTGCTGGGGAATGACCGGGAAACGAGCGTCCTCACTTCTTTCTTTCAAATGCAATTCGACTTCATGTTTGACCCGCTCGAAATAGCTGAAATCCCATTCTGAACATTTTTCAATATTGTTGGCCAGCCTCTCGATACTTCCTGCGATGTCGCCAACCACACTTAATTGAGGGAAATAAACTTCATCGAAATGGGCAGAAAAATAATTGATGTGTATGACTTTGGCTCCACCCACTGACATGAAAAATGGAGGTTTTTCTATGACATCGTGTCCCACATTAATGATTAGATCGGCGCGGTCAATAGCGCAGTGCAGGTAGTCCTTGTTCGAGAGTGCGGCCGTGCCAAGAAAGCGTGGGTCTCCTTCATTGACCACGCCTTTTCCCATCTGGGTGTTGAAACAGTAAATTCCTGTTTTATTGATGAGCTTGGTCAGGGCTTCGGAAGTACGGTTTCTGTTGGCTCCGGCACCAATTAGCAAAAGTGGCATTTTAGCGGAACGAATCATTTCTACAGCTTGATTCAGTGCCTTGTTATCAGAAGCGGGTCTACGGGTAGAGACGGTGTTAAAGGGGAGGGCGGAACACTCTTCGGCGGCAATATCTTCCGGCAATTCCAAATGCACGGCACCGGGTCTTTCTTCCCGGGCAAGACGCATGGCTTCGTGAACCAGCATGGGTATATTGTTTCCATATACAATCTGTTTGGTGAGCTTGGTGAGAGGTTTCATCATTTCCACAACATCCAGAATTTGGAAACGACCCTGTTTGCTTTTTTTAATGGGCTTCTGACCAGAAATCATAAGAATCGGCATGGCACCCAGTTGCGCATAGGCACCTGCGGTCACGAAATTGGTCACACCAGGGCCTAATGTGGAAAGGCAGACCCCAACTTTTCCGGTCAATCTTCCGCAGGTTGCGGCCATGAATCCGGCGGCCTGCTCGTGGCGAGTCAGAATCAACCTGATTGTGGAACTTCTTAACGATTCCAGAAAATCCAGATTTTCCTCTCCAGGAATGCCAAATATGAACTCCACCCCTTCTTGCTCAAGGGATCTGACAAAAAGATCGGACGCTTTCATGAAGGAACCTCCACTCTGAAGATCAGGATGAAAAGAAATTGCAGAATTGAATTTACTTCATAATGCTGGAAGGATCAACCCCCGGTAGAGGCAATGAAACAGGCTGTTGTATCGGGGAATATGAAAAGCGACAATCGCAATATTAGAAAAAAACCAGAAAGGCGGAAGCAGAAGGCCTCCGCCTTGTACCCGGTTTGAATGAGGAGGGTAAAACTATTTTCCTTGGCGGATGACTTTTGGGTCTTCTTTACCCTCAACCACCAAATGCCCGATGGCACCTTTGGCGACCCGGTAAATGCTATGGTCAACCAGGGCGTAGGCCCCCGGCACATCAACTTTGAACTCAACAATGGTGGCGCCCGCTGAAGGAACCAAAGTGGTTTGAATTCCTTTACCCACGGAACCGCCAATTCCGCCTTCGTTGTAAACCTTGTCGAAGATTTCGCCAATGATATGAAAGGAAGAGATGCCGTTAGGTCCGATGTTGCCGAAATAAATTCTTACGGTTTCGCCGACCTTGGCTTTCAAAGCGTTGGCGCCGAGCAAGCCGCCTACTTTACCGTTGAAGACAACATGCGTGGCGTGTTCGTCTAATCCCTTTTGGATATCAAAAGGAGCAACACCTTTTTCAGGTTCACCGGTGAAGAACTCACTCTCCATAACATAATATTCGCGGTCCACAGCAGGAAGTCCGCCTTCCGGCTCAACCAGAACCAGGCCGTACATGCCGTTGGAGATATGATCAACAATGGAACCTGCCGCGCAATGGTAAATGAAAAGTCCCGCCGCCTTGGCCGTGAAGGTGAAAACTTTTTCTTGTCCCGGGTCCACCGTGGTGAAGGCGGCACCACCGCCGGGTCCATTGACGGCATGAATGTCGATATTATGCGGTTGGATGTTGCTCTTGGCGTTGGACAAATGGAACTCAATGCTGTCTCCGACACGAACCCGAGCCATCGGGCCGGGAACGGTTCCACCAAAACTCCAGAAATTATATTTCACGTCTTCAGCCAGGTCTCCTATATATTCCTTGGCTTCGAGATTGACCACAACCGTTGTCGCTCCGCGTTTAACAGCGGGAGGGACGTTGGGGGCAGTGGTCAGTTTTGCTGAGACTTCAGCGAAAGCCGTTGTTGCGCTAAAACCTGCAACCATGGCAAACGCAATTAAAGTAGCGGTTACTTTATTCATTGGTAATCCTCCTAGAGATAGAAAAAAAATTAAACATATGGATCATTGGTTGGTAACAAAATTTCAGGCCAGGTTGGTGATGCCTTCTGACTGCGATCAAAAAGTCCATAATAAGATAAAAGGATATGTTTATCCTTTGCATGAATACCAATTTATGTTATGTTAAAGTAGATGTCAAGATGAAATTATCTATTAAAGGGGTTTTATGATTTCCCAGACTGCAGAATATGCTTTGCGGGCCGTAGTTTGTCTGGCTCAGAATCCGGATAAACCTTATACAACCGCTGAAATTGCCAGGTGGACCAAGGTTCCCGAACATTATCTGTCCAAGGTTTTACTGGCGCTGGCCAAGCACGAGGTGGTTTTCTCCAAGAAAGGTTTGCATGGCGGTTATGTGCTGGCACAGGACCCGGAGAATCTGCCTTTGCTGAATGTTATTAACGCGGTGGACCCCATCAAGCATATAAAAAGCTGTCCTTTGAAGTTGAAAACCCATGGTGCCAATCTTTGTCGGTTGCATCAGCGGGTCAACGAGTCCATCGACATGATGGAAGACCTGTTTCGCACTTCGACAGTTGCCTTGATATTGAGCGAACCCACCCAGAGCATCCCCCTCCGCGAATCCATCACTCAGGTTAGGGCGTAATAGCTGGGTAGCATAAACCAGTCAGCTCAACGCGTCCCTGCTATCTGCTACCCCGTTGCGATATATAATGCTGGTTTATTGGCAGGCAGTTCCATTTCCTATTATAATCGGGAATGACAATTCAAGTTTCGGCGATTCATTGCGAGCAGGCCGAAGATGCAATCTTATTCGGGGGGATAAATCATGCCAGAGAAAAAAGAAGTTATGAGTGAAGAGGAAGCGATTCAGGAAAATATTTTTCAGGTTTCCGCGCTCATTGCCTTGCTGGAGCAGAAAGGGATTTTAACGCGTCAGGAACTTTTGAATGAGGTGGAAGGACTCAAAAGAAGGGGATAACAAAAATAGGGAAAGAAAGCTAATGGGAATACTCATGCAAAATGGGGCTAACGCCCCGCACGGATCAACTCCCATGCCGGACAGAGAGGGGCGGAAGCCCATACTCCTCTTAAACTCTGTAATCAGGTGTTGGGGGATTCAGGTTTGGCTGAATTTGTGGACGTAAAAATTTGCCACATCTCTTATGGACAGGACCCCCACAACCTCATCATCCTTTTTAACAACCAAATGGCGGATGTTTTTGGTCTGCATGGTGATAAAGGCCGCGATCATGCTGGCCTCATAGTCGATATAAACCAACTTTTTAGTCATCACATTAAAAACCGGAGTGTCATCGGGTGCCCCATTTTCTGCCACCACCTTGTTGAGTAAATCCGTTTCGGTGAAAATGCCGACAAAATTAGACCCCTCGGTAACCAGAATGGACCCCACTTTATGTTTTTTCATCCTTTTGCAGGCCTCTAAAACGGTCATTTTATCGCTGATATGAATGGCGGGCGGATTGATAAAGTGCTTAACCTTATCTTTGGCCTTATCTTTGGCCCTTTCGCTGTTCTCGTTCATGATTTGTTCTCCCCCGAACCTATGGATTTCTTCATAAGAAGTTGATACTTATTAGTGTCTGGTTATTCCAGATAAAATTAGCATAAATGTGGAACAAGGGCTGATAAATTAACAATTATCAAGAAAAAACTTCCTTATTCGTGAGAGTGTTTTTAGTCAGGCCTGTCTTTAGAGCCTCTTCTACAATTGTTTTTATATCTAGCACGTCGATCACGGAATCATTGGTGATAATGGTTCCCAACCTGTTTAAAGCCGGATTGGCGCGTTTTGGATTTATTTTTGCCTTAACAATATCAAGGATGCGCTCCACGATAAGCCCCAGGCTTTTTCCTTCGCGAGTATGCACCACCACTTCAAGTTTGTCGCGGGTTTTCTGAAGACTGTTTGGCTCATTGAATAGCTTGGGAATGTCGATCAGGGGCATTATTTCACCACGATACTGGACCACATATTCTTCCCCTGCGATTTCAAGGTCAGACATTTTTATTTCTTCCAAACGGGTAACATCTGAAAGTTGGATGGCCATTTCCCGTGTATTGCTCAGGTTGACGATCAGCAAGGTTTGAGTTTCCCCGTCTTCTGACTGGGAAGAGGATACAGGTTTTACAAGTTCCTCCCTTTCGCCCGGAACCATCAGGGAATTTTGAGCGAGTCCCGTTACATCAAGAATGAGAACGATTTCCCCATTCCCCATTATGGTGACTCCGGAAAATACTTCAATGTTCTTTAAAAGGTTCTCCAGGTTTTTGACAACAATCTCTTCGCTATTATAAATTTGTTCTACCACCAGCCCGAACTGTAGATCATCCGTCTGAAGCACCACTATATTCAAGTCAGGCCGGTGTCCGTGGTTATCAGTTTTAAGAATCTGGTTGAAGTGGACAAGTGGTAGTAAATTCCCCCGCAAACGATAGAACTGGCTCCCTGCGATTTCCTCAATTTGCTTAAGATTTTGTTCCCCTTCCAGCCTGATCAACTCTCTAATATTTATCTGGGGAATGGCGAAACGGTTTGAACCGCTGGAAATGATCAACGCTGGAATGATGGCAAGCGTTAACGGAATTTTAATTTTCAAGGTGGTGAATTTTGCAGGTTGAATTTCAATATCCAGGGCACCACCAATTTTTTCCACTAAAGTACGGGTATGGGCCAGGCCATCGCCCTTTGTCGGTTTCACCAGGCTGTTTTTGGTCATGGAAAACCCTCTCATAAACAACAGCTTTCCGCAGTCCTTGTCGTTCAAAACTTCTCCCTGCTCGGGAGTTATCCGTTTTTCATCAACGGCCTTTTTTTTGACAGCCTGTAAATCCACCCCGCGGCCATCATCCTGGACTTCAATGTGTATCTGCCCACTTTGATTGAAAGCACGGAGCCTGATGACCCCTTCCTCCGGTTTGCCCAGTTTGCGCCTTTCTTCAGGGGTCTCAATGCCATGCGCAATGGCATTGCGGATAATGTTCATAATGGGGTCCTGGATAGCGGTGATCAGTGATTTGTCAAGGTCGGAATCCTGCCCTTCCATCTCCAGGCGAATTTTGTTGCCACAGGTCATTGAAATATCGCGAACCATTCGGGGAAGTTTGTCCCAGACATTTTTAATGGGTTGCATCCGGGCCTTCATCACGGTTTCCTGAAGGTCGGTGGTCACCCGATTGAGGCTTTGTGAAGTCCCCAGAATCGCTGTATTATCACTGCTTTGGATGATACGGGTAAATTGGTTGCGGGCCAGAACAACTTCTCCCACCAGATTCATCAAAGAATCGAGAAGCTCAACGTCTACACGAATATTTGTGCCTTCAGAGCTACCTACTACTGGGGACTCTTTGTCCCCGCCTTTGTGAGCAAGGTCT
>Ga0210050_1001950_pt1 | contig 20945 bp, 19 predicted proteins | sample CryGey132114_all_FD_185463 | JGI IMG/M metagenome (GOLD analysis project Ga0210050, IMG submission 185463) | Groundwater microbial communities from aquifer - Crystal Geyser CG22_combo_CG10-13_8/21/14_all (SPAdes) (version 2) | ecosystem: Environmental > Aquatic > Deep subsurface > Groundwater ... | reverse complement strand
GCCCTCCCTTGCCAGTGCCTTTTGCAGACCTTCCAGTGAATAGTGCACGATGCTGTAACGAATTTGCAGCCAGTTGTCTTGCGCACAGCGTTCTACGGCAAAATTGTTGAGACCAGCCAGCAGGATGCAGGCCTGCTCCGCCTGCTCGGCCGAGGCAAATTTTAGAATGCGCGCTTTGTGCAGTTCAAATGGATTCATCGCTCAATTCCCCCGCAGGATGCTCATTCCCTTCAGCAGATTCAAAGCCTGATTCAATTGGTAGTCATTTTTAGCGCCGAATTCGGCCAATTCCGGTTTGTCCTCGCTGCCGTTTTTATCCTTCGCCGGAGTCTTGATCAACGGCCTGTCGGCAGGTTCGCCCGTTCCCGTTTGCCCGTTTGTCAGATGTTTGGCCAGATCGGCTTCGCGCAAACGCAGGCTGCTGTCGAAGGCCGCCGTGGCCGGGTCTTCCACCACGATGTCCGGCACGATGCCCTTGGCCTGGATGGAGCGCCCGCTTGGCGTGTAATAGCGTGCGGTGGTGAGCTTGATTGCGGTGTTGTTGCCCAGCGGCAAAATTGTTTGCACCGACCCCTTGCCGAATGTCTGTGTGCCCATGATGACTGCGCGCTTGTGATCCTGCAACGCACCGGCGACGATCTCCGAGGCCGAGGCGGAACCGCCGTTTACCAGCACCACCATCGGCACGCGGGCAAATTCGTCCGAAAGATTTTTCAGGTAGTCCTCCTTGCTGCCCCGCGCGTAATACTCGGGGCTGGCCAGCAGGCGCATCTTGGCATCGTCGGTGCGTCCTTCGGTATAGACCACCAGCGCATCTTTAGGCAGGAAGGCCGCCGAGACACCGACCGCGCCGGTCAAAAGTCCGCCCGGATCATTGCGCAGATCCAGAATCAAGCCCTGCAGCGGTTCCTTGTTCTGTTTGCGCAGATTGGCCAGGGCGGTGGCCAGATTCTCGCCGGTGTGTTCCTGGAACTGGGTGATGCGCACGAAGGCGTAGCCCGGCTCGGCCAGTTTTGATTTAACGCTTTGCACTTTGATGACGGCGCGCACGACCTTGATTTTTAGCGGCTGCGGCGCGTTTTTGCGGATCACGGTAAGGACGATGCTGCTGCCCGGTTTGCCGCGCATCAGTTTGACCGCATCGTTCAGAGTCATCCCCTTGACCAGGGTGTCATCCAGCTTGATGATCAGGTCGCCGCTCTGGATCCCGGCCTTGAAGGCCGGGGTGTCCTCGATCGGCGAGATAACCTTGACCAGCCCGTCGTCCATGCCGACCTCGATACCGAGCCCGCCGAATTCACCCTGGGTACCGACCTGCAATTCCTTGAAGCCTTCCGCATCCAGATAGGCGGAGTGCGGATCCAGCCCGCTCAACATGCCGTTGATCGCTTCCGTGATCAGTTTTTTGTCGCTCACCGGTTCGACATAGTCGCTCTTGATCCGCCCGAATACATTGGCAAACGCGCGCAACTCCTCGACCGGCAACGGCAGCACAACTTCCTTTTCCGCCATGGCGAAAAACGGCAAGATCAAAACGGCTCCCGCGATCATTCCGACGGCAATCAGCCCCAGTTCTTTAATGCGACGACTCATTTATTTTCCTTAAGGTTGCTTGATCCAGCGGCTCGGGTTGACGGGCTGCCCCTTGTAGCGCAGTTCAAAGTATAAACCTGAATCCTCGTTCCCGCCGCTGTTGCCGACGGCGGCGATCAGGTCGCCGGTGCGCAGGATTTCGCCCACCTGTTTGTACAAGGTTTGATTGTTGCCGTACAAACTCAGATAACCCTGGCCGTGATCGAGGATGAGCAGATTGCCATAGCCGCGCAACCAGTCGGCATACACCACGCGGCCGGGGGCGATGGCCAGCACCGGCTGTTTGGCGCGCGCGCGGATGAACCAGCCGTTCCAGGCCAGGGTGCTATCCGGACGGCGGCTGCCAAATTGATTGGCAATTGCGCCGCTGACCGGCAACGCCAGTTTGCCTTTGTGGCGGCGAAAATCATTGCCCGCCATCTCCGGCATGACAGCGGACAGTTCCCGCAACAGACGGGCCAGTCGCGCTTCGTTTTTTTGCAGGCGGCCGATTTCCCGCCGCTGCTGTTTCAGTTGCTGCGAGATCTTGTGCAGGGTGCGCTGACGGGCATCCTGTTCCTGTCGCAGCTGTGCCAGCTCGCGCCGCTCGGCCGCTCGCAGTTCATCCAGTTCGTGCTGTTTGGCTTCGGTTTCGCGGGCGGCTGCATTCAGTTCTGCCAGGGCTTTCTGCTGCGCGCGCAATGCGCTGCCGCGTTCGCGCGCGATGTAGCCCAGATAATGCACGTCGCGCGCGAGCTGATTCGGATCGTCGCTGCCGAGCAGCAGTTTGAGATAGTCCTCGTCGGTGCTGCTGACATATTGCCGATAGAGCAGGCTGCCGAGACGGATTTGCTGCTGGCGGGCATTTTCGCCGGCCCGGGCGGCGCGCCGTTGCAGGTGTTGCAGGGCGATTTTGCCCTCGCGCTGCTGCTGTTCGAGGCGCGCCAGGGCGCGCTGGCGATCGCTGATCGTGCGTTCCGATTCGCGCAACGCATCTGCCGCTTCCGCTTTGGATTCGGACGCCTGGTCAAATTCGCGTTGCAGCAGCGCGATACGCTGGCGCAGTCTGTCCAGATCCGTCTGGTCGGCGGCGAACGCGTTGGCGGCCAGACAGCAGGCTATCAGCAACAGCATTCGCGCCATTCTTGTTACCCGAAATGAAGCAGGGAGCTGCCGGTCATCTCGGGCGGCTGCGGCAGGCCCATCATGGCCAGCAGGGTGGGCGCCACATCCCGCAACGCCCCGGTTCCCGCTGCCGCGATAACCGCCTTGCGTCCGACATACAGAAAGGGCACCAGATTCAGCGTATGCGCGGTGTGCGCCTGATGGGTGTTGCGATCCAGCATCTGTTCGGCGTTGCCGTGATCGGCGGTAATGATGACTTCGCCGCCGATCTCCAGCATGGCTTCCACCACCCGGCCGATGCAGATGTCCAGTGTTTCCACCGCCTTCACTGCCGCCTCCATGATGCCGCTGTGCCCGACCATGTCGCCGTTGGCGTAGTTGCACAGGATGGCCTGGTACTGTTTGGCGCGGATTGCCGCCACCAGTTTGTCGGTGACTTCGAACGCGCTCATTTCCGGTTGCAGGTCGTAAGTGGCGACCTTGGGCGACTGGACAAGGATGCGGTCTTCGCCCGGATAGGGCTGTTCCTTGCCGCCGTTCATGAAGTAGGTGACGTGCGCGTATTTCTCCGTCTCGGCGATGCGCAACTGCTTCAGTCCCAAATTGGAAAGATACTCGCCGATGCCGTTGTGGATGGTATCGGTAGTGTAAGCGCAGGGCAGGTGGAAATCCTCGCCATAGCTGCTGAGAGAGGTGAAATTTGCCAGCCGGGGGAAGCGGGCGCGCGCGAAACCGTCGAACTTTTCCTCGGTCAGGGCGCGGGTGATCTCGCGGGCGCGATCGGCGCGGAAATTCATGAACACCACCGCGTCGCCGTCCTGCATCGTCGCGGGTTCGCCGATCACCGTGGCTTGCACGAACTCGTCGTTCTCGCCGCGCGCGTAGGCGGCCTCCAATCCGGCCGCTGCGTCGGCGGCGGTGAACGGCGCCACCCCCTGCGTCAGCATGTCATAGGCGACCTGCACCCGCTCCCAGCGGTTGTCGCGATCCATCACAAAATAGCGCCCGACCAGCGAGGCGATGCACCCCGCGCCGAGTTGCGTGCATTTGTCCTGCAAGGCTTGCAGCGATTGGGCGGCGCTGCGCGGCGGCGTGTCGCGCCCGTCGAGAAAGGCGTGCAGGAAGATATTTTTCAGTCCGGCACGTGCCGCCAGCTCCAGCATGGCGTGGATATGCGCCTCGTGGCTGTGCACACCGCCGGGCGAGAGCAATCCCATGATGTGCAGCGCCGCGTTGTTTTGTTGCGCGTCGCGCACCGCCTGCACCAGCGCCGGATTGCCGAAGAAGCTGCCGTCTGCGATGGCCAGATCGACCTTGGTCAGGTCCTGGTACACCACGCGTCCGGCACCGATGTTGAGATGGCCGACCTCGGAATTGCCCATTTGCCCGTGCGGCAGACCGACATCCAGTGACGAAGTCTTGATCAGGGTGTGCGGATATTCGCGCCACAGCCTGTCCCAGTTGGGTTTGCGCGCCTGCGCGATGGCGTTGAAGTCGGCTTCCTCGCGATAGCCGAAGCCGTCAAGGATTAGCAACAGGACAGGGGTGATGGCGGGTGCAGTTTGGGTCATGCCGGGTTTCTCGCTAAACTGTGGGGAAGATCAACGTTTGCTGATACACAAGAGGCGCAATTTTAGCCGATTTTGCACGTCAGGGAGGCGCGTTACCTGCGTGCCGGGGAGAAAACATGGCAAAGAAGCCAATTGAAAAAGAAGCAGATATTGCGATAGCCGCGGCCTCCATGAAGGCTATCGCCCATCCTTTGCGCCTGAAAATATTGTGCGTGCTGTCCGGCGGCGCATTGAGTGTGCAGGATATTGTCGAGCAAGTGGGGACGACGCAGAGCAATATTTCGCAGCATCTGGCGATTCTTCGTGCCAAAGGCATCCTGATAGCGCACAAAGAAGCGAACCGGGTTTATTACCGCATCGGCGATGCCAGAACCCTTAAGTTGGTGGGGTTGATGCGGGATGTCTTTTGTTCGGTATAAGCGGCTTGCAATCATTTCTATATTAGAATACTCTAATACGTTGTCAATTTTCGCAGCGGGGCAAAATATGAAAAAACCGTGGATGCTGGTTATTTCGCTGGTGGCGCTGTCAAATGCCGCCATCGCGGAGCCGCTGCGCGCGATCCAGGCGCAGGAGCGCGAAGTCGCCCAGCGCTACAGCGTCGATGGCGTGGTCGAGGCGACGCGCCAATCGACCGTGTCGGCACAGATCTCCGGTCGCGTGAAGGCGCTCAATTTTGATGTGGGCGACCGCGTCAGCAAGGGGCAGATTCTCCTGCGCATCGACGAGCGCGAGGCCAACCAGGCGGCGGCCGGCAGCAACGCGCAACTGGCGCAGGCACAGGCGGCATTGGACAACGCCCGCTTGAACTATGAACGTGCGCAGCAGTTGTTTGCGCAGAAATTCATTAGCCAGGCCGCGCTGGACAAGGCCAGGGCCGATTTCGAGATGGCGGCGGCGCAAGCGCGCGCCAGCGCGGCGGGCGCCGAGCAGTCGGCGTTGGCGCAGAGCTATACCGCTGTGGTTGCGCCCTACGCCGGGTTGGTGTCGGCGCGCCATGTCGAACTGGGCGAGATGGTGACGGTGGGGATGCCGCTGATGACCGGCTTCGATCCGGCTGAGCTGCGCATCATCGCCAACGTGCCGCAATACAAATTGACGGCAATCGGCGTCAGACCGGACGTGAGCATTGAAGTGCCGGAATTGCAGCGCTGGCTGGTGCCGGCCAGTGTGACCGTGCAACCCTCGGCCGATCCGCGCACCCACAGCACCCAGGTGCGCATCAATTTAGCTGCCAACGAAAAAGGGGGGCGGTCGCGACAGGTTAATGCAGAGCAGCCGTCTGCGGGAGCGACCGCCGAACAATCCCTCCCGCCCCACACGCCTGCGCGCACCGTGCCGGGGCTGTATCCCGGGATGTTCGTGCGCGTTCACTTCGTGGTTGGCAAGGAGCGCAAACTGACCATTCCGCTGGTCGCGGTGGTGAAGCGCAGCGAAGTGGTCGCCGTGTATGTGGTGGGCGCGGATGGCACGCCGCGCTTGCGTCAGGTGCGTCTCGGTGAAGTGACCGATGACGGCGAGGTCGAGGTGCTAGCCGGATTGCGGGCGGGCGAGCGGATCGCCCTGGATCCGCTGCAAGCCGGGATGGAACTGAAAAAATGATGGGCATCTCCGGACGCATCGCGCGCATCTTCCTGCATTCGCAGATGACCCCGTTGCTGGCGCTGGTCGCCGTTCTGCTTGGCGCGTTCGCGGTGGCGGTCACGCCGCGCGAGGAAGAGCCGCAGATCAACGTGACCATGGCCAACGTGCTGATCGCCTATCCGGGGGCCTCGGCCGATGATGTGGCGCGCACGGTGTCGACCCCGGCGGAGCAGGTGCTGTCGCAGATTGCCGGGATCGATCACGTGTATTCGGTGTCGCAACCCGGCATGGCGATCCTGACCGTGCAGTTCAAGGTGGGCGAGCAACATATCCCTTCGCTGGTCAAACTGTATGACGTGATCAACTCGCACGCCGACTGGCTGCCGCCGACGCTGGGGGTGGCGCCGCCACTGATCAAGGCGCACGGCATCGACGATGTGCCGATCCTGGCGCTGACCCTGTGGCGCGCACAGGCGGCGGGCGGCGGCCTGGCGCTGACCCAGGTGGCGCACTCGATCGAGACCGAGCTGAAGCGGGTGCCCGGCACGCGCGAAGTGAATACGCTGGGGGCGAGCCGGCGCGCGGTGCGCATTCTGCTCGATCCGCAAGCCTTGAACGCCTACCAGTTATCGTTGCAGGAAGTGCGCGCCGCCTTGCAGGGCGCGAACGTGTCGCAGAGCGCGGGCTATCTGGTGCAGCGCAATCGAGAAGTGCTGGTGCAGACCAATAATTTCCTCACCAACGCGGCCGAGGTGCGGCAACTGGTGGTGGGTGTGTTCGAAGGCAAACCGGTTTTTCTGCACGATGTCGCGCAGGTGCGCGACGAAGCCGATCTGCCGGCGAACTACGTTTGGCTAGGCACCGGCCCGGCGGCGCAGGACAAGTTCATCGCGGCGCAGGGCGAATTTACCGCGGTGACGGTTGCCACCACCAAGAAACCGGGAGAGAACGCGGTGCAGGTGGCGCGCGCGCTGCTGCAACGGGTGGATGAATTGAAAGGCAGCGTGATTCCCGACGATGTGCGGGTGACGGTGACGCGCAACTACGGCGAGACCGCCAACGACAAGGCGATGAAGCTGATCCAGAAACTGTTCTTCGCCACCTTCGCGGTGGTCGCGCTGGTGTGGTTCGCACTGGGGCGGCGCGAGGCATTCATCGTCGGCGCGGCGGTGATGCTGACCCTGGCGGTGACCCTGTTCGCTTCCTGGGCGTATGGCTTCACCCTCAACCGTGTGTCGTTGTTTGCCTTGATCTTCTCCATCGGCATCCTGGTTGATGACGCGATTGTGGTGGTGGAAAACATCCACCGGCGGCGCGAGTTGGCGCGGCATCAGACGCTGTCCGAGATTATTCCGGAGGCGGTGGACGAGGTCGGCAGTCCGACCATTCTTGCCACTTTCACGGTGATCGCGGCGCTGTTGCCGATGGCTTTCGTGACCGGCCTGATGGGGCCGTACATGAGCCCGATCCCGATCAACGCCAGCATGGGCATGCTGATCTCGCTGGCGGTCGCGTTCATCATCACACCGTGGCTGGCATTGCGCTTTTCCGGCCCGCCTCACGCGGCGGAGAAAAATGAAACCGATGACAATTGGACGAAGTTTTTTCGCGCGCGTCTTTCGCCGTTCCTGAACGGGGTGCACGGCAAGCCGGCGCGGCGCAAGTTGTGGCTGGGCATTCTGGCAGCGCTGTTGCTGTCGGGTTTGCTGGCCGGAATCAAGCTGGTGGTGCTGAAGATGCTGCCCTTCGATAACAAGTCAGAATTCCAGGTGGTGGTGGACATGCCCGCCGGCACCGCGCTGGAACAGACCGCAGGAGTGATGCGCGAGATCGGCGCGTATCTTTCGACCGTGCCGGAAGTCACCGATTATCAGGCCTATGCGGGCACCGCATCACCGATCAATTTCAACGGCCTGGTGCGCCAGTATTATTTGCGCGAGGCTTCGGAGCAGGGCGACATCCAGGTCAATCTGCGGGACAAGCACCAGCGTTCGCGCAGCAGCCACGAGATCGCCGGCGCCGTGCGCGCGCCGATCGGGGCCATTGCGGGAAAGTGGGGCGCGAAGGTGAAGATCGTGGAAGTGCCGCCCGGGCCGCCTGTCCTGTCGCCCATCGTGGCGGAAATCTACGGGCCGGATTATGCCGGCGCGCGCGAGGTTGCCGGCAAGGTGCGCGAGCAGTTCGCGCAAACGGCCGATATCGTCGGCATCGATGACAGCGTGACCGAGAGCGCGCCCAAACTGATGCTGCGCGTGCTGCAAAGCAAGGCCGCCATCCTCGGCGTGGCGACGCGCGACATCGCGCAAACCATCAGCGTCGCGCTGGCGGGCGAGGATGTGACCTCGCTGCACGCGGAAGGAGCGAAGTACGCGCCGCCGTTGCGCATGGTGCTGCCGGAGGAGAAACGCGGCCGCATCGACGAAGTGCTAAAACTCAAGGTGCGCGCGCGCGACGGGGTGCTGGTGCCGTTGTCCGACCTGGTGCAAGTGGTGCAGGCGCAACGCGATCAGCCGATCTACCACAAGGATCTGCTGCCGGTGGTGTATGTGCTGGCCGACATGGCGGGCGAGCTGGACAGCCCTCTGTACGGCATGTTCGACATCCATCGCAAGACCGACGGCATGGCGCTGTCACAGGGCGGTGTGCTGCAGTCGTGGTTCATCCGGCAGCCGGCCGATCCCTATGCCGGCTACGCCCTGAAATGGGACGGCGAATGGCAGGTCACCTACGAGACTTTCCGCGACATGGGCATCGCCTACGCGGCCGGCCTGGTGCTGATCTATCTGCTGGTGGTGGCGCAGTTCAAGAGCTATGTCGTGCCGCTGGTGATTATGGCGCCGATCCCGCTCACCCTTATCGGGGTGATGCCGGGACACGCGCTGTTCGGGGCGCAATTCACCGCCACCTCGATGATCGGCATGATCGCGCTGGCCGGCATCATCGTGCGCAATTCCATTCTGCTGGTGGACTTCGTCAATCTCAAGTTGTCGCAAGGGGTGGCGTTGGCTCAGGCGGTGATTGACGCGGCAGCCGCGCGCGCCAAGCCCATCCTGCTGACCGGGCTGGCGGCGATGCTGGGCGCGCTGTTCATCCTCGACGACCCGATCTTCAACGGCCTCGCGCTGTCGCTGATCTTCGGGATTCTGATCTCCACCCTGTTGACGCTGGTGGTTATTCCGGTGTTGTATTACGCGTCCATCTACAAAAAAATTCAGTAAGCCAACCGCAGGGAGTCGCCAACCATGAATGCAGAACGCATTGTCCGTATCGTCGCCGGTTTTTTCATTTTGTTATCGCTCTCGCTGGGGGTGACCGCCAGTCCGCTGTTCGTCAGCGAATATTTTCTGTGGTTCACCGCCTTCGTCGGGCTGAATCTGTTGCAGAGCGGCTTCACGCAGATCTGCCCGCTCAATAGCATTCTTGCCAGGTTCGGCGTCAAAGGCAGTTGCTAAACCAACGCCTGCAGTTTGGTAGCGCCCGCCTCAGTCTGGCCCTCGTCGGCCTGATGTGGGTTTTGCCTTTTCTGTACCCGTACCACGCTTACCCCGTCACCACTTTCTACCAGGAGTGGCTGACCGCGCTGCTCGGCGTGCTGGCGCTGCCCTTGCTCCTGACGACTCGTTTCTGGCAAGCGCCACAGGTGCCCGGCATCGTGTTGCTGCCAATCGGCATGATGATGTTATTGCTGCTGCAATTCATCGCCGGCCAGGTCGGGCACTTCGATCAGGTGTTGCTGCTCTCCCTGTATTTCCTGTTTGCCGCGCTGCTGATGATGCTGGGCCACTTTTTGCGCGCGGAGTTGGGCTTGCCGCAGCTTGCCGCAATACTTGCCGCTTTTCTACTGGTCGGTGCCGAACTGAACACGCTGGCGGGCATCCTGCAGCACTATCGCTGGCACACCTTTCTGGACGGTTTGATAACCGGCAAAGTATCGGCTGCGGTGTTCGGCAACATCGCGCAGCCCAACCACTATGCCAACTACATCGCCCTTGGCCTCTGTTCGCTCGGCCTGCTGCACACCCGATTCGGCTGGCGTGCAGGGCTGACGGCACTACTGGCAACGCCGATGCTGTTCGTGCTGGTGTTGTCGGGTTCGCGCAGTGCCTGGCTCTATCTTAGCTTCATCCTGTTATTGGCCTGGCTGTGGCAGCGCCGCGTCCGCGCGTTGCGTCCGCTGTTTGGCTATGCGGCCGGCGTGTGGCTGGGTTATCTGGCGATGCACGGCCTAGTGCAAATCCCCTGGTTGCAAGGCAGCACCGGCAGCATCACCGCCGCCGAACGCCTGTTCGGCGAAGCCGCCAGCGGCAGTATTCGCCTCCATTTGTGGCGCGAGGCCGGACTCATTTTTGCGCAGTATCCGCTGTTCGGCGCCGGCTTCGGCCAGTTCGCCTGGCAACATCTGCAGCTGGCGGCGGATCTGCGCAACCCGGCCATCAGCGGCCTGTACAACAACGCGCACAACATCGTGCTGCAACTCGCGGCGGAAACCGGGCTGGCCGGGTTGGCCGTGCTGTGCGCAACGGTTGGCCTGTGGGTATGGCGGGCATTTGTGCGGCGCGCCGAGTTCACCCCCGAACACTGGTGGGGCTACGCCGTGCTGGCGGTGCTGGCCATCCACAGTTTGCTTGAATACCCTTTGTGGTATGCCTACTTCATCGGCATCGCCGCCATACTGCTTGGCGCACTCGATGGCGCCGGCTACAAGCTGGAACTGCGCAGCGTGGGGCGGTTGTCGGTCGCCGCCATTCTGCTGCTGGGCACCATCTCGCTGTGGCAGGGGCTGCAAAGTTACCGCCATCTGGAAAATGCGCTGAGCGCCCGCAATATCGCCGCCTCCGCTGTCGCAGCCTCAACCCGTGCACAGGATGAATTGCTGGCGACGCTGGATTACCCGCTGTTCAGCTCCTACGGGCAGTTGTTCATCGCCGGCATGATGGAACCCAGCATCGACCATCTGGCGCAGAAACTTACCCTGAATGAACACGCCTTGCGCTTCATCCCCACTGCCACCTTGAGCTATCACCAGGTCTGGCTGCTCGCTTTGGCAGACCGGCTGCCGGCGGCACGTGAACTACTGGAAAAAGTGATCTGGGCTTATCCCGCCGAGTACCCGCGGGCGCGCGCCGAACTGGCACAACTCGCCACGCACCAGCCCGAGCGCTTCCAGCCTCTGTTAGAATTCGCCTCCCTGAAATACGAGGAGTACCGAAGTGCAGCAGTTCCTGCTCGATAACCTGTTAACCCTGTCGATCACCCTGATCAGCGGCTACATGCTGTTCTGGAGTTATTTTGGCAACCGCATCCTCGGCGTCAAGGAAACCGACACCGTGCGCGCGACGCAGCTCATCAACCGCAGCAACGCGCTGGTGCTCGACGTGCGAGAGCAAAAGGAATATGACGGCGGCCACATCATCAACAGCCGCCTGATTCCGGCCGGACAACTGAAGGAGCGCATCGGCGAACTGGAGAAATACCGCAACCGTCCGATTGTCGTGGTATGCCGCAGCGGCAATCGAGCCGCCCCGATCACCTCATGGCTGGGCAAGCAGGGCTTCAAGGAAACCTATCTGCTGAACGGCGGCATCCTGGCCTGGCAGAAAGCCAGCCTGCCGCTGGAAAAATAAGGAAAAGACGACATGGCAAAAATCGTGATGTATTGCACCGCCGTCTGTCCGTACTGTGTCAATGCCGAACGGCTGCTGCTGCGCCGTGGCGTGACCGAAATCGAAAAGATACGCGTCGATCTCGATTCGCAACAGCGCCTCATCATGGAACAACGCAGCCGGCGCCGCACCGTGCCGCAAATTTTTATCGGCGACCGCCATATCGGGGGTTTCGACGACATGGTCGAACTCGACCAGGCCGGTGAACTGGCCCCACTTTTGAACACTTAATCCGAGAATCGCCTGTCTCGTTTGCCCTTTGCTCCCGCTTGCGGGGGGAAGTTGAATAGGGGGAAACGGGCATGGCGAATTTCATAATACAGGGCGGCTATTTGCCACGCCCGTTAACCAGAGGAAATTGTAATGACCGAAGCTGCCGCACCGCAGGAACAGGCCGCCCCGCTGTTCAATATCGAAAAGCTCTATGTGAAAGACCTGTCGCTGGAGGTTCCCGGCGCGCCCGCGATCTTTCTCAAGCGCGAAAACCCCAAGATTGACCTGCAACTGCAAACCAAAGCGGGTGCGGTTGAAGAAGGTGTGTATGAAGTCGAAGTGATGGTCACCGTCACCGCCGAGCTGGCGGAAAAAGACCAGGTGATGTTTCTGATCGAAGCCAAACAGGCCGGCATCTTCCAGGTACGTAACATGCCGCCGCAGGAAATGGAAACCGTGCTCGCCGTGGTTTGCCCCAATATCCTTTACCCGTATCTGCGCGAAGTGGTGTCGGACCTGGCGGTACGCGGCGGGTTTGCCCCGGTGCTGCTCAACCCGATCAACTTCGACGCCATCTACCAGCAACAGAAGCAGCAGGCGCAGGCGCAACAAGAGGCGGCTGCGGTCAAGCACTGATGTTGCGCCGCACGTTCCTGGCATCTATTCTGCTGGCCGGCACGGCGGCGGGCGCGGCGGAGTTCGTCTCGGTCGCCGAACCGGCGATCCTGTATGACGCCAACTCGCTCAAGGCAAAAAAACTGTATGTTGCCACGCGCTATTTGCCGTTGCAGCAACTGGTTGTGCTGGAAAACTGGGTCAAGGCGCGCGATGCCGGCGGCAAGGTGTTCTGGATCGAAAAGCGCAAATTAAGCCGCAAGCGCTATGTGGTGGTCACCGCGCGTGAAGCGATCGTGCGCCAAAGCTGGAGCAGCAGCGCGTCCCTGGCGTTCAGGGCGGAACGCCAGCTGGGGCTGGAATGGCTGGGCAATGTCGGCAGCTGGGTCAAGGTGCGCCACCGTGACGGCTCGACCGGCTTCATCAGGAATACCGATGTGTGGGGCGAGTAAACCATGAACATTGCCGTACTGGGAGCGGGAGCATGGGGCACGGCGCTGGCGATCAGTCTCGCCGGACGCCATGCGGTCGCCTTGTGGGCGCGTGATGCGGCGCAGGCGGCAACGATGCGCGAAACCCGGCGCAACGGGCGTTATCTGCCCGACGTGATACTTCCCGACGGGCTGGCAGTCAGCGCCGACCTCGACGCGGTGCTCGCCAATGCCGAGCTGCTGATTCTCGCGGTGCCGGTGTCCGGTCTGCGCGCGACCCTGGCCACCCTCGCTGCACGGGCCAAGCCGATGGGTGTCATCTGGCTGTGCAAAGGCTTCGAAGCCGCCACCTCGCTGCTGCCCCACCAGATCGTGCGCGAAATATTGCCGCCAGCCTTCCCCCGCGGCGTATTGAGCGGCCCCAGCTTCGCCCAGGAAGTCGCGCGCGGCCTGCCCACCGCGCTGACCCTCGCCTCCGCCGATGCCGCTTTCGCGCAACAGATGGCGCACGCCTTGCACCACTCCCGCCTGCGCATCTATTCCTGCACCGATGTGGCGGGGGTCGAGATCGGCGGCGCGATCAAGAACGTCCTGGCCATCGCTGCCGGCATCAGCGACGGCATGCAGATGGGGATGAACGCGCGCGCGGCGCTGCTCACGCGCGGCCTGGTCGAGATGTCGCGGCTGGGGTTGAAGCTGGGCGGGCGCGCCGAAACCCTGGGCGGCCTGTCCGGAGTTGGCGACCTCATCCTCACCTGCACCGGCGACCTTTCGCGCAACCGCCAAGTCGGCATGCTGCTGGCGCGGCACCAATCGCTGCCGAATATTCTGAAAGAACTCGGGCACGTTGCCGAAGGGGTTTATACCGCGCGCGAAGTGCAAGGCATCGCCGCGCGGTATCAGGTTGAAATGCCGATCTGCGCGGCTGTCTATCGCGTGTTATACGAACAGCTTCCTGCGGACAAGGCGGTCGAGCAACTGTTGAGCCGTGCACCGGGCGAAGAATTCTCGGGCGGTTAAAAATGTTTTGTGGGTCGGGTTTTAACCCGACAATTAACTTCAAAAAAAGCGTCGGGTTAAAACCCGACCCACATCTACGCTCCCGGCAAATCCGCATTGTCGCCACGCCTCATACACCACCACGGCTACGCTATTGGAAAGATTCAGACTGCGATTGTCCGGCAGCATGGGCAGGCGCAGGCGCTGTTGCGGCGACAACGCGGCCAGAACATCGTGCGGCAAACCGCGGCTCTCGGGGCCGAACAGGAAAGCATCGCCGGGCTGGAAGGTGACAACATGAAACGGTTGCGAACCTTTGGTGGTCAGCGCGAACACTCGTGGTTGCCCCAGCGCTTCCAGACATTGCGCCAGACTGTCATGCACTTGCAGCGTGGCGTACTCGTGATAATCCAGACCGGCGCGGCGCAGCTGTTTGTCTTCCAGCCCGAAACCCAGGGGGCGTATCAGGTGCAGGCGCGCGCCGGTATTCGCGCACAGGCGGATCACGTTGCCGGTGTTGGGCGGAATTTCGGGTTCAAAAAGAATGACGTTAAACATGTGAAAAGTCGTGAAAGGTCTTGTCAGATATAGGGAAAACGGCTAACTTCCGCACCCGATTGGCGGCAGTCTCGAAAAAATCTTCAGGGGGAATTATGGCGCGTCCGGAAAAAGTTCGCCTCGGCGACTTGCTGGTACAGCAAAAACTCATCTCGCTCGAACAGTTGCAATTTGTGCTGGAGCAACAAAAGCGTAGCGGGCGCAAACTCGGGCGCGTGCTGGTGGACAACGGTTTCATCACCGAAGACCAGATCTCCGAGACGCTGGCCAAGCAGCTCAACATCCCCTACATCAATCTCAAGTACTACAACCCCAACCTGGAGGTCGTGCGCAGTCTGCCCGAGAATCAGGCGCGTCGATTCCGCGCGCTGGCCTTGGAAGAGCGCAATGGCGCGATTCTGGTGGGGATGACCGACCCGACCGACTTGTTCGCCTTCGACGAGATCGCGCGCATCCTCAAACGCGATATCGACGTGGCGGTAGTCACCGAAGGCCAGTTGCTGGAGACCATCGACCGCGTTTATCGGCGCACCGACGAGATCAGCGGTCTGGCGCGCGAAGTGTCGGAAGACTTGGGCGAGGGCTATATCGACTTCGGCGCACTGTCCGACACGGTCGGTACCGAAGAAGCGCCGGTGGTCAAGCTGCTGCAAACCATGTTCGAGGATGCGGTGCAGGTCGGCGCCTCCGACGTGCACATCGAGCCGCAGGAAACGCGGCTGCAAATCCGCTTCCGCATCGACGGCGCGTTGCACCTGCAAACCGAAGCCGACAGCAAGATCGCTTCCGCCATTGCCCTGCGCCTAAAGCTGATGTCCGGTCTCGATATTTCCGAAAAACGTCTGCCGCAGGACGGCCGTTTCAACATCCGCGTGCGCGAACAGGCGATTGACGTGCGTATCTCCACCATGCCGACGCAATACGGCGAATCGGTGGTGATGCGTCTGCTCAACCAGAGCGGCAGTTTCCTCACTTTGGATAAGCTCGGCATGCCGCCGGACATGCTCAAACGCTTCCGCGAGATCATCCAGCGCAGCAACGGCATGGTGCTGGTCACCGGCCCGACCGGATCGGGCAAAACCACCACGCTGTATGCCGGGCTGGCCGAGATCAACACCATCGACCAGAAGATCATCACCGTCGAAGACCCGGTGGAATACCGCCTGCCCGGCATCAACCAGGTGCAGGTGAATGAAAAGATCGAACTCACTTTTTCCAAAGTGTTGCGCGCCGCTTTGCGCCAGGACCCGGACGTGATCCTGGTCGGCGAAATGCGCGATGCCGAAACGGCACAGATCGGTATGCGCGCGGCGATGACCGGCCACCTGGTATTCTCCACCCTGCACACGCGCGATTCCGCCGGCACGCTGTTCCGTCTGGTCGATATGGGCGCCCCGAAATACATGGTTGCCTCCTCGGTGCAGGTGGTGCTGGCGCAGCGCCTGCTGCGCCGCGTGTGCGAAAGTTGCCGCGAAACGCACCAGCCGACCCCGCAGGAAGCCGAATGGCTGGAAGCGGAAGGCGTGGCGCGCGGCGAATGGGGAAACCTGTTGCACGGGCGCGGCTGCTCGCACTGCAACGGCACCGGCTACCACGGTCGCATGGGCGTGTACGAGATGCTGGAGATGACGCAGGAGATGGTGGATGCGGCGGCGCACGAAGACAACTCGGCCTTCATGCAAGCCGCGCGCGATCACCTCAAGGGGCGCACTCTGCTTGATGCGGCGCTGGCTGAAATGAAACTCGGCCACACCAGCATCGACGAGGTGATGCGCATCAGCAACCAGGTCGAGGATTGAGCGTGCCGATTTTTGACTATAAAGGCAGAAGCAGCCGTGGCGGCGAACTGGTGCGGGGCACCCTGGAAGGTGCCGACAGCGGCGTCATCGCCGACCAGTTGTTGAATACCGGGATCATTCCGACCGAGATCAAACTTTCCAAAAACAGCCGTCCCACCAAAGCGCAGGGGCAAACCCTGTGGCAACGTCTGTCGCAAAACCAAAAAATCGACCAGTTGGAGCTCATGCTGTTCTCGCGCCAGATGTACACCCTGCTCAAATCCGGCGTGCCGATCATGCGCGCACTGGCGGGCTTGCAGGAATCCTCGCAGAACCCGGTTTTCTCCGACATGCTGCAAGACCTGCGCGAAAGTCTGGACAGCGGGCGCGAACTGTCGACCGCGATGCGCCTTCATCCGAAGATATTCTCGCCGTTCTACCTCAGCATGGTGCAGGTCGGCGAGATGACCGGCATGCTGGACCAGACCTTCTTGCGCCTGTACGAACATCTGGACTTCGAAAAGGACATGCGCGAACGGATCAAGGGCGCGCTGCGCTACCCGATGTTTGTGGTGGTTGCCATGGCCATCGCCATCGTCATCGTCAACATCTTCGTCATTCCGGCCTTCGCCAAGGTATTCGCCGGCTTCCACACCGAGCTGCCGCTGATGACCCGGATACTGATGGGCTTCTCCGATTTTATGGTGAATTATTGGCCGCTCATGCTGGCGGGACTGATTGGGGCGGTGGTCGCTTTCCGCGCTTGGATTAACACGGTGGACGGGCGCTACAAATGGGACCGCTACAAACTCAAACTGCCGATTGCCGGCAAGATTATTTTCAAGGGCACGCTGGCGCGCTTTGCGCGCAGTCTGGCGCTATCCTTCAAGAGCGGCATCCCCATCGTGCAGGGACTCAACACCGTCGGCATGGTGGTGGACAACGAATTCATGCGCAGCAAGGTTGAGCAGATGCGCGACGGGGTGGAGCGCGGCGAGAGCATCCTGCGCACCGCGCACGCCACCGGCGTGTTCAACCCAACCGTGATGCAGATGATCGCGGTCGGCGAAGAGACCGGCGACCTGGACGGCCTGATGTTCGAAGTGGCCGGCATGTACGAGCGCGAAGTCGAATACGAGGTCAAGACACTCTCCGCGCAGATCGAACCGATCATGATCGTCGCCCTCGGCGCGCTGGTGCTGGTGCTGGCGCTGGGCATCTTCCTGCCGATGTGGGACCTCGGCAAAGCGGCGCTGCACAGATGAGCGTTCACAACCAGGGAAAAAAATTGGCAAGTAGGAGCCAGCCTGCTGGCGAAGACCTTCGCGGCTAAAGCCGCTCCCACGGAAGGTGATGTTATGGATAATGTCAAATTAGCCGAACGTCATTCCCGGAATTTGCGCAAAGGTCGCCATTCAGAAACCGGATTTGCCTATCTGTTGACCGCAGTAACGGATAAGCGACGTCTGCTTTTTACCCAATACCCGTTGGGGCGTTTGTTGGTTGCCGAATTGCGTGGCGCGGAAGCATCGGGTCTGGTGCAATCCCTGGCTTGGGTGGTGATGCCTGAACATTTTCATTGGCTGATTACCCTTCAATCAGGCACCTTGTCGGCGCTCATGCAAAGAGTAAAAGGCCGGAGTGCAATAGCCATCAACCGTAGCATGGGCGAGCAAGGCGGGATTTGGCAAAAAGGATTTTACGATCACGCTTTGCGTAGCGATGAAGACTTGCAAGACATTGCCAGATATATCGTGGCGAATCCGTTGCGAGCGTGTTTGGTCGAAAAAATTGGAGATTACCCGCTATGGGACGCTATCTGGGTGGGAGCATGATGTGCTATCGCTACGACGAGCGGGGGAGCCAGCTTGCTGGCGAAGCCTTTCGCGGATGAACAGCAGGAACAAGGAAAAAGATAATGATGAAGCCCAGTCCTTTTGTAGGAGCCAGCTTGCTGGCGAAGCCTTTCGCGGCTAAAGCCGCTCCTACGACGGTTGGGGAATGTGTTGGAGCCAGCTTGCTGGCGAAGCCTTTCGCGGCTAAAGCCGCTCCTACGTTGGGTGCTGGTACTCATGAAAATAGCATCCGATCCTGCCGGGGTTTCACCCTGATCGAATTCATCGTGGTGATCATCATCATCGTGGTGCTGGCGGGTTTGTTCATGGTGCGCGTGCCGCTGTATCAGGAGCAGGCGGAGAAAGTCGCGATGCAGCAGGTGGAAGGCGCGCTGCAAAGCGCGCTGGTGATGCGCTTTGGCGCGCTGCAAACGCGCGCTGCCGCCACTGACCAGAACCTGTCCATCCTCGCCACCGACAACCCGATGACCTGGCTGCAAAAGCTGCCGCCGAATTACAAGGGCGAATACTACGACCCCAGCCCGCGCACCGTCGCCCCCGGCAGCTGGATGTTCGATCTCAAGTCGCGCGAGCTGATCTATGTTCTGAACCAGGCCGATCATTTCACGCCGGGGACGGACGGCAACAAATGGATCCGTTTCCATGTGAAACTGGGCTACGACCCCATGCTGGGCAAACCCGAAGCCGGCAGGGAACTGGTCTCCACCCTGTTCGAGCCGACCGAACCCTACCACTGGCTGGACTAAACATGACAACACATGCTTATGCAGGGAGCAGCGAAGTTTGTGGGTCGGACTTCAGTCCGACAGCGAACGCCGGACTCCAAACCCATCGGGTTGCACCCGCAAGGGGTAGGCCGTGGTTGTACGGGGCTAAAGCCCCAACAACACACGCTCAAACCCGACCCACATTGAAGCGGGCGGAGGCCTTTTGTTGACCATGCATCCGCTCATTCAGACCTGGCTGCTGCAATCCGCCGTCATTTTTCTGATTGTCGGCAGCGTGGGCGGAATATTGATTGGCGCCTTGCTGCTGTTCCGGCCCCAGCGTCTGCGCGCGATCAGCGCCGTGCTCGACCGCTGGGTTTCCACCCGCCGTTTCGACCGCGCGCTGGAGCGCAACATCCGCCTCGACCCGTGGTTCTACCGCCATCGCCGCATCACCGGCACGCTGACCGCGCTGGGCGCCCTGTATGTGCTGTACTTTTTCAGCCTGCAGTTGGATCGCGAACAGGCCATCGCCGGGCTGGTCAAACGCCTCGGTTATCACCCGCTGCTGGTCGGCGGCCTGCTCGATGCGCTGGTGTTAAGCGCCCTGCTGGGCAGCCTGTGCGGGCTGCTGGCGGCGCTGTTCGTGCTGTTTCGCCCCAGCTTGCTGCGCGACTTCGAGCACGGCGCCAACCGCTGGCTGTCGCTGCGCAAGAGCCTGAAACCGCTGGAAATCCCGCGCGACAACGTGCAGCGCTATGTCGAACGGTATGCCCGGCAAATCGGTATCTTTCTGCTCTTGGGTGGTCTCTATACGTTAGTTCTGCTGCTGCTCTGGCTGGTGCGCGGGTCTTGAGAAACGCCCGACCGTTCGTCGGCAGAGCGTGACCGTTCACACAATTTAACTTAAACAGCCTTGCCAACCCGGTGATTTATCGGGTACATTCGCCGCCGTTTGTGATGCTTCAGGCTGCGGCTTGGAGAAAAGCAGGCAACAGGAGTTCAATCCAAAGAGGCTGCGGCCTCAACAACATTTAGGAGAGACACAATGAAGAAACAACAAGGTTTTACCCTGATCGAATTGATCGTGGTGATCGTGATTCTGGGGATTTTGGCGGCGACGGCATTGCCGAAGTTTGTGGATTTGAAAGCAGATGCTAATCAAGCCGCAGTAGCGGGAATTGCAGGTGGATTGTCTTCCGCAAGTGCCATGAACAGAGCTGCCTGTTTAATTTCTTCGACACATGCATCATGTACCTCTTTACCCAAAGCAACTGCAAAATGTTCAGGTATAGGAGCTTTGCTGCAACCTCCCATTACCATTACGGCTGGGGCGTTGCCATCCCCAACAGTTCAGGGCACCTACTATATCGTTACTGATAGCGCCCTGATATCAACTGGAGCATCATGCACGCTTGTGATGGGTGATGGAGCAACTGGAAAAAGTGCCATTTATGTAGGCCACTCTTCGGATTGATAATAAGAGTAATAAGCAATAAGGGGTCAGGTTCGATTTAATTTTATCCAAGAGTAAAGCGAACGCGATTCCCGTGAAGTGATTGCAGTAATGACAAAGGAGGCCGTGGCCTCCTTTGTTTTATGAAGAACCCAAGACGTGAAGCTTGTCGCTGCCATGCAGGAAATGGATGCGCATCGACGAATTGCATCACGCACGAATACCCAACACTGCTTATATGAAGGTTATGAACAACCAGCGCGGTTTCACCCTGACGGAACTGATCACGGTCATCGTGATCGTCGGCATATTGTCTGTCGCTGCATTGCCGCGTTTTTTTACGGTGAGCGATTTCGAGGATCGCGGCAGCGCCGATCAAGTGAAATCCCTGTTGCGCTTTGCGCAGAAGACGGCGATTGCGCAGCACCAAAACATCTCTGTGGCAATTTCCGGCGGCGCGGCGTCATCGGATTGCACAAAAAAATGGGGTCAGAGTCGAATTAAATTCAGCCAATTCGGCTCGCCCCATTCCCCGGATCATCCGGGGGTCAATCGCAGTGATGTTGCATGAACAAAGGAGGCTATGGCCCCCTTTGTTTTTTGTGTGCCGTCATGGTTGGGCTGTATATGTTAATTTGAATAACGTTGCTGTGATGATGAAAAATTTTATCAGCAGTGATATGATGAATCATGCCTGAAATAAAAATCGCTGACGATTCATGGTCATTGTCCTTAAAAAACGGGAACGGTGTTCTGCGGCGTGAGGTTTGGGTGGATGAGTCGGGGCGGGTTGTCAGGTATAACTTGGCGTATATCA
>Ga0210050_1001944_pt1 | contig 20975 bp, 16 predicted proteins | sample CryGey132114_all_FD_185463 | JGI IMG/M metagenome (GOLD analysis project Ga0210050, IMG submission 185463) | Groundwater microbial communities from aquifer - Crystal Geyser CG22_combo_CG10-13_8/21/14_all (SPAdes) (version 2) | ecosystem: Environmental > Aquatic > Deep subsurface > Groundwater ... | reverse complement strand
TAAGGGCATAAATGGAATTAAATTTACGTTTTAAAAAAAGAATAAAAAATAAGAAAAAAATATATTCCAAAAAGATAAAAAAAATGGTGATAATTAACGGATCCCAACGACTAATTAAACCGAGGGTGCCCAGGACATAGTAATAATTTGAACCAATAAAAACGTTACGACCCATAAATGATTTTGAGGTGACCATTGGACCAAGAAGACTTATTTTCTTTGAATCAAAAAGGGACTTGGTTTCCAGAAGATGAAGCCCTTGATCTAGTCTAAAACCAATTAATGTATTTAAGTGATAGAGACGGATAAAGAGATATAAAAATGAAATTAAAAGCAGTCCGAGGAGAAAAAGATTTTTGTGTTTTTTCTTGCTGCTATTCAAATTTTCGCCTTAATTTTTACATGGATCTTTTTTAATAAACCAATAGGCAACTTTCCCATCCAGTAAAGAAAATCGTTAATAATTTTTTCAAAGACCTGATTTACATCGGAAAGATTATCTTTGGGAAAGCCTTCTTTCTCCCAAACTTTAAGATAAACCGTTGCTTCTGAAAAAGATTGTAACATTGCCAAAGCCAATCCATGAAGGCCATCTTTATAGCCATTTCCGGCAAAAAAACGGGAAAAGAATTCATTGGAAGGCTTAATAACTAAATCCTTCCAGTTGAATTTATAGCCATTTTTAGCCAGTTCTTCCGATTGAATATCAGAATACCGATTTAATCTCTCAATAAATTGGAAAATCGTTTGGAAGTTGTGATGAATCAAAGCATTTTCTTCTTTCGCTTCTAAACTGGTTCCTTCACCTGCAGATACAGGTGGTACATGAATCTCATCGGAAAACTTTACTTTACCCTTCCGAAAAAATCTCACCAGGCAGTCCGGCCACCAACGGGAATACTCAATCCATTTACCAAAGATAATGTTTTTTCGGGGAATCTCAATGTAATCAAAAACATTGTTTTCAATAATTTCCTCCAACTTCTTCCGCAGTGTTCCCGATAATTCCTCATCGGCATCAATAAGCAAAATCCAGTCTCCGGTTGCTCTAGAAAGGGCAAAATTTCTTGCCGGTTCAACATAGCGGGTATATTCGCGTTCAAATACTTGAGCGCCATATTTTTTGGCAATCTCCACTGTCCTATCGGTCGAATGCATATCGACCACAACGATTTCATCGGCAAACCCTTTTACCGATTCAAGACAACGAGAGATGTTTTTTTCTTCGTTGTAGGTATTAATGACAACTGAAACCTTCATTTTTTTAATTTTATTCTATTTCACCTAGTAAATCACCTTTCACTTGATAAATTACTGCTTCGCCGTTTTCAAAAATCTCTTCCCCATTAATATCTCCTAAACCTAAGTTCATTCTTTGACCCTTAACCAAATAAATATACTTAATATTATTTGCATTTAAAAAGTTCCGTCCCCAATCTTGATCAGCTGTTAAAAAAAATCTCTGGGATTCTTCCCTTCTGGATTGCCAGTTATAACCGGTAATATTTAAATTCATTTCATCCTCCAAAAACGTCTGTTTTGATCCTAGAGCAGAGACATAAGCAGTTGTTTCATACGCATAGAGTGGCCGAGGCTCAGAAAACTTGTTGTACCAAGAAAAATCGTGTGGAAAGGTTAAAATTACTCCTTCTGGCTGCTTAGACAAAAACTCAAGTGCTTCCAGTTCTTCGATACTTACCCTTGCCGGTGGTCTTCCTGGCCAGTAGTCATTCTTTAGAGTTGTAAAGGTAGTCATTAAGGTCAAACCTATTAGTAGAACTCCAACTTTACAATATTTTCCCACAACCACCCCGGCAAAGATTGCCAGCATAAATTGAAAATAATAGAAAAACTGGATTGTATTCCAGGGATTACTTTTTTGAATAAAGAGAAGGGGCAAAACAAGCGAAATCACTAAAAAAAATAATAAAAACGATTCTATTTCGGAAATTTTCTTTTTTCTTCTCCACCAAAGTCCTCCATAACACACTCCGACGATTCTTGTTCCTAAATTACCTAAAATGAAAATCGTCAGAGCCAATCCTTCTGCCAGCAGCCATTTTAACCATTCCCCGGAGTGAAAATATGCCAACCTCGCGTTTTCCAATTTAAACCAACCAAGTCGGTCTGAATAAGCAATCATTGTTCTTGAAAACCACAAAGGAGAAAACACCAAAAGCGAAGTCGCTTTTAAGTTAAAAGGCAAAAATACTACTGCGGCAAAAAACAGGGTACATAAAAATAAAGAAAAAATTTTCAATGAAAAAAAATCTTTCGCTTTAACCCGATAAAAAATTAAAGCCGCTAACCATGAACAAAAAAGAGATCCCAAAACAATAACCCCCACATAAACTTTTACTTGTATAAGAACTCCAAAGAAAAGAGCACAAATCAACAAATTCTTTTTATCCGGTTTCTTAAGATAATCTAATAATTTGATTAGACCGGAAAGCAAAATAATTAAAGATAGGGCGTAAGGTGGATTGATTAAAGTTGAAACTGCTTGATTGGCCCAGAAAGTTGATTCCCCTCCCAACTTTCCATATCTCACCAAGCTAATCAACCATCCCCAGCTTCCTCCAAAATAGACAAAAAATGTTGCCCACCAACTGGCTTTTTTTGATAAAGTCCATTTTTCTACAAATTTAAAAGTTAAAATTCCTATCAAAACTGCCATTACCGGAGGAAGGATTTGAAAATACAAATTGACAGGTATGATACCTGTCAGTCGAGATAAAACAGCGGCCAATAAATCAAAACCAAAGTGATAGTTTGCCAATGAACTCCCGGCAAAAACGGGGTTTCCAAAAGAAAATTTTGCCAGTTGGTTAATAAGCGCAATGTGCCAAATTCCATCATGACCATTCGGACCCCAAAACCCCATGCCAAAAGGATAAACAAGACCGGATTTAACCATCGGTAAAGAAAGACCAGCTGAACCAAAAATTATCAGGAACAAAAGAGGTAAGTTTTTTTTAAGAAAAATGGCCAGCAACAGTAAAAGGATGAAACACCAGAATCCTAAATAAACCTTAGAAAATACAAAAGGGAGTTTTTGTTTTCCGAACCTTTTAACAAGACTGTTTCTGCTGATCTCAAAATCTTCTTTAAAAGCCGAATTTGCAAATCTAACAGTATCGATTTTGTAAGGATTATTCAAAGACAGCGTTCCCCAAGGGTTTGCAGTTAAAAGATTCGCTTCAGGCCAGGCTTCGTTGTAAATTCTTAAATCTCTAATCACCTTTCTCCCGCCTATATCAGACAGCCCCACTCTGAATGATGTAGACATGTACCAATTCTCTATTTGATGATCGGGCGATAAGCTTGAGAATCTGTTTTTATACCATGAAGAAAAATCTTTCATGGTCAAAGAATCTATTTCTTTATCCTTTTTTCGCCTACCAATTTCCTCCAACTGTTTGCCATATCCATCACTAAAAGCTTGCCAATCAGCGTCATTTTCTAAACCGACCGTCAATTGATTAAATTGATTCTCTTTATTGGTCAAATAAACATCCATAAGTTTTTTAAAGTAATCTATCCCCAAACCATGACGAAGGTAGTCATTTACCTGAACGCTGTAAGTACTCTCGTCGACAGAACCTCCGTAACCCAAGTCAGGATCCCTGGCCGCCCACCAAAAAACTATCAAATCTAATTTGTTTTTCCGTGTTTGAGCCGGAGTCAAAATATTAAACTTTGAAGGATAATGCGGGGTTCCCCACCAACCGCCCCAGATTTGATAATTATCTGTTCCAAATTGGTCAGCACAAATTAAAACACCGGTTACGCTGTATTTTTTCTGCATATATTCAGCTGAATATGCATCAACATGCCAAGCTCCAACCGATTTCGGATAATACCCATAATCTTCTTTGAATTTTTCAAATATTACATTTATCAGTTTTATGCGCTCTTCCGGTCTATACCCTGAAAGAAAAATTTTGTTGGCGTCATGCCAAAAAATTCCCTTTGTCGGGTAGCTAACTCCCGCCGACTTCGCCAATAAGGGAGTAATCTCCAAAAACAAACCCAGTTCCTGATGATCAGAAAAGCTCTTAAAATAAGATGCGTCTTTTGAATTCAAAATATCAAACCGCAGAAGCCAAGTAGCAGAGAGATTATGTTTATCAACCAACTCTTTCTGTAATTTAACCCCAAAAAGAGGGTCTTGGGAACCAACTGAGGAAATTTCACTTCCTCTTACCGGATTAATCACATTAACATAAGAATTTTGCTGCGCCGATACTGGATCTTTTATTAAAAAAAGAAAAAACAGCAGGATAATACTTTGTATAACACTTCGCGTTATAGCAAGTTTAATTTTTTTTCTTAATCTCATGGTAGATTTTGGACAGATCAATTAACAATGACTTTCCAACAAGAATATATGAAACAAAAAAGTATGTTATTGTTGCAACAAAAATTCTCAAACCAATCGACAGCCATAAATTAAAAATAAATGGCTTAAAAACAAATAAGACAACCCCCATCGAAAGAGAGGCAACCAAAGGTTTCCCCACAGATGATCGTAAGTCAAAATTAATGCTCTTTTTGGCGCAATAAACTGCCACCACTGAGGAAACCGATATTATGGCGGCGGATAAAGCGATCCCATTATAACCTAGTTTCACCCCCAATATCGGCATTAAAACCCATGTCAAAACAAGCCACATAAGCATTAGCTTGAATGTCGTTTTAATCTTTCCCAGAGCATTTAGAAGATTCGTCATCGTAGTGGAAACCGTTGCCCAGGCTGAATTAAAACAATAAAGGTATAAAGCAAGGAGTGCTGGTTGCCACTTTGTCCAACGGGGAATAACTTCTACTAAACTAGAGGCCAATAGCGAAAAACCTACTAAAATAGGGAAAGTTAAAAATGCCAGGAAAAATACCGATTTTTCAACAGCCTTTCTGAGCTCTTCTCTATCTTCCTGCATCCTTGAAAAAGCAGGAAAAGTTACCTTTAACACATTGTCCATAAAAAACCTTAAGGGCTGTTCTGCCCACTTTTTCGCCCAAAGTAAGTAGCCCAAACCAGTGGTCCCAATTACTTTTCCTAGAAAAATAGTCATAAGATCGTCCTTTGCCATCGCCACAAAAGTATTGGCTTGATAAGGAACCCCGAACTTTAATAGTTTTCTCAATGAATGCCGCGAAAAGGCAAAGCCCGGTTTCCACGGTGAAACAATATACATTGCTATCAACCCTACGATCCCTTGAGCAAGAACAGCATAAGAAAAACTGTTAATCCCCATGCCTCGCCAGGCAAAAATTACCACCAAAACACTGTAGACTAAGGTTTCTAAGAGTTGAGGAATAATCAATAAGTTAAACTGAAGAGTTCTCTCCAGCAAAACTGAAGGAATAGTTTTTAACGACGAAAGAAAAAAAGAAAAGCCCAAAGCATATAGAAGAAAAATTGCTGACTGATCAAATCCATAAACTCTTTTAAGAAGCGGTGATACTGCAAAGATTGCCGCAAAAAGCAAAACCGCCAATATTTGCTGTACTACAAAAGTCGTTTTGAGATCTTCTTTGGTAACTTGTTCTTTTTTTTGTATCAGGGCCGCCGCCAAACCAATATCAGAAAAATTGCGGAAAATGGCGATCGAGGCAGTAACAATACCGTAAATCCCGAAAATTTGCGGGTCCAAAAAAATCGTTAAAAAGAAGGTAGAAGCAAAGGATACCACCTGGACTAAAAATGTTCTGGAGGTTAAGGCTAACACTCCCACAAAAGACCTTTTTTTAACCGCCCCCAGATCAACTTCCAGGCTCACATCTCCATCCATAACCCAAATTTTACCACAGACAGGTCTCGAATTACTTAAATCGATACCTTACTAGAGTAAATACAGCCCAAACAGCATCCTCAGCCTTAATTTTCTTCCCTTCTTCGTAAGTACGGGGCTTTGTTCTTATCGGTACTTCTAATATTTTGAACCCTTTTTTTAAAACTTTGGCTGTAATTTCCGGCTCAATTTCAAAGCCATTAGAAACCAAATCTAAATTTTTATAGACCTTTTTGGTCATCATTTTGTAGCAAGTTTCCATATCGGTCAGGTGTGAACCATAAAGGACATTGGTTAAAAAAGATAAAAATCGGTTCATCAGATAATGAAGAGGTAATGGTGTTTTGCTTTTCCCAGATATCCTGAATTTTAAGTCTTTAAGCCGACTTCCAAAAACAACTTCTGTTTCACCGGCAACAATTGGTTCAAGCAGCCGTTGGTAATCTGATGGATCATATTCCAAATCCGCATCTTGAATAACCAGGACATCACCTATGGCATTCTCAATCCCTCTTCTCACCGCTGCCCCTTTCCCCATATTTTTGGGTTGTTTAAAAATTTTGGACTCTTGTCCTGAGCGAAGTCGAAGGATTGCACTTTGAACTTTTTTTAATGTCCCATCCGTTGATCCATCATCAACAATGATAATTTCTTTAGGCGTTTTTTCTGTCAAAACAAGATTAACAATTTTTTCAATTGTTTTTTCTTCATTAAAAACCGGAATAATTACAGAGAGCTTCATGGGAATTTCAACTTCTTGAATTTTTGAAGAAAAGGTAACAAGAAAATTATCATAATCGAAAACATAGAAATTTTGTCCGCCAGCGACCTGATGAAAGTTTCTGAAAAATTGACAGACATTTTATGCTCCCCGGCCACAACGGGGACCGACATATTACCTAAAGGCTCCAGAATTTTTATCTCAGTTTCCTTCCCGTCGACAAAAGCTTTCCATCCGGGAAAATAATAATTATTTACTATTACCTCAGACTCTTTTTTTGCCTGAATCTCTACCTCTAAATTAATTGGGGAAACCTCCTTGTACGAAATGATTCCATCCTCCATCTCTATTTTTTTACCGGGCAAGCTTTCCGGTCTTTTTTCCGTCCATATTGTCAAGGGGATATAAGATTCGGTCCAGTTTGCATATTCTAAGGATTCTTTCTCGCTTTTCCCCGAAGAAACTCTATCCGCAAAAAAACGTTTAAGATAATAATTATCCGTAACCTCTAAATATTTTTGCGGCTTAAAATATTGAAAAGTCAAAATTACCGATAATACCGCCAATAAAACAGGCAGTGTTTTGGAAAGTTTTTTAAAGGGAAAACACTCAATAAAACCAACAAAAAATGAAGACAAAAAAGTTGTCACCGTGAGCGCCCTCCAAGGAAACTGCAGATATTCGCCCAAGGGAAGAATTTTCCAAATAAAACTTGACCTTATGTTCATTAAAAATAAATAGGAAAAAAACAGCAACACAAAAGTTATCATCATCTTTTTATTAACACTTAGGATTTTTTTCCAAAAAAACAGCAAGGAAAGCGACACCAAGATTATCAAAAGTAAGTTTACAATCCCTATTTGAAAAGACATCCCATCGTAAGGCCCCCAAGTAGAAACTCCGTAGCCCCAAGAAGGAAAAAGCAGTTGTTTGATGAAAGGAAAATGGTCAAAAGGATTAAATGGGGTCCCGGGTTGCATATATTTTTTCTCCATCATTGCTGGCAGCCAGTAGTAAGCGGAAATCAGGAGCCCGAAAAGCGTAGCCAAAAAAACAGAAACGAGTGATGACAGTTTTTTTTGTGAACTAATAAGTAAAAAACAACCCGCAGCAAAAATAATCGGGGAAAAAATAACCAAAGTTAGATTATGAGTAATAATTAAAAAGGCCAGTGCAATCGAGCAAAGTAAAAAATTTTTAAGATTCCTTTTCTCGATCAAATTCACATAACCCAACAAAACAAGAGGCATGGCGACAAAGCCCCAAAGTTCTCCGACCGCTCCCCTAACGTATAAATCAACTGCCCGGTAAGGAGTAAACATGTAAATTACTGCCCCGGAAAAGGCAGTAATCTTGCTAAAATATTTTTTCATCAGAAAATAAAACGCCATACCCGAAAAAGGTACGCTTAAAAGAAAAACTAATTTTAGAGACCAAAACAAGCTGATTTTAAAAATTAAATAAAAAAATGCCCCTAAGTAAAAAGGAAATAAATAATAAAAATTAAAAAAGGGAAGGCCAAAATTGTAACTAAAATCGGGTGACCAACGAGGTGGAATTTCTCCCATAGAAATTCCCCTGGTCATTTCATAGAGATTAGCTATATGGGCTTCATCATGGAAAGAATAAAAACCTTTATGGAACAAGGGGTAAATTGAGATTACCGAAACAACTATTACCAGAAGCAACCAAAAAGTATCTTTCTTAAATAGTGTTTTCACCTTTTTTGCCCTTGATAACTACTAAACAAACCAAAGAAGCAAAAGAAAAAAGAGAGATCAAATTTGCTACCTTTCGAATAGGAGTATCTTCGAACCATCCGACAATCGTATGTTTCCCTGGAAGGATCTTTATCTGAATCACCCCTTCTTGGTTGTCATTACTAAAAGAGACTTCTTGACTATTATCAAAGACTTTCCACCTGGGAAAATCCAGTACCGGAACTTTAACTATTGCAGGGATATTCCCCTGAACGTCGACTGTAAATCGCCAAAAATCAGACCTTTTGGCAAACTCGCTTATATCAGCCTTTCCTTCAATAGTCCAAGGCGATAAAGGAGCTAATTCTTCAGGAACCTTTTTAACTGTTTTCGGCAAATAATCAAGCATTGCCGATTTCATTTGTCCGGGCATTTCTTTCCAGGAAAACTTATATTCATCGGTCATCCATTCATAAAAGTATTGAGGACGAAAATATGAATAGTTTAAACCAATAACCGAAGCTATCAGTAAAACAAAAAGGGTTGCCGAGAGCACTTTCTTTTTAAAGGCATTTTGAAAAAAGTAAAAGACCGCTCCTGCAACAAAAGAACAGGAAAAAGTTATTGCTCCCAAAAAACGCCAAGGGAACTGAACAAAAGGAAGCATGGGTATCGATTCCCAAAGAAAAAGAGATTTTGAATGAGTAAAGAAAGAAGAAACGAGAAACATAAAAACAAAAAATACAGTCATTAATACTTTATCTATCTGAACTTTCTTTTTTAGAAAGAAAATTAAAAACGGGATGACAGCAATTATCATCCACCAATGTGGCCAGCCGATTTGGAAAGACATTCTGCTATTAACACCGGCTGATGGACCATAATCCCAATACCGACTGAACAAAAGTTGACCTTTGGTAACAAAGTGAAGATGAAAGTCATAATAATTCATCATTAGCGATTCGATGGTAACGTATTTTTTCTCCAAAAAGGCCGGTATCAAAAAAAATGAAGAAATTCCCATTGCCCACAAAAGCCCTAGTAATATTTTTGGCAATGCTCGGATTTTTTTTAAGTACACTAGACAAAAAATTACCCACAACACAACAAAAGGAGACATAATCATGTTCATAATATTGTGGGACAAAAACACTGCTGACAAGGAAAAAACAAGAGAAACTAACCAACCTATTTTTTCTTCTTTTATGAGTTTATAAATCGACAGAAATATCAGCGGGAAAAAAGTGATCGCGAAAGCCTCGGCTAAAGCTCCCCTGACATAGGAATCAATTGCATGGTAAGGAGCATAAAGAAAAAATATCGCCCCAATTAGTCCAGCCGGCCGGCCAAAAAACTCCTTTACCAATAAATACATAAAAATTCCGGAAGGAATAAGGGTAAACAAGAACAGAATTTTGGCAATATCGATAAACTGTAAATTGAAAATTCTTAAAGAAACACCGGTATAGTAAGGAAAAACAGAATAAAAATTATATAATGGCTGTCCATAGCCGGCGGTCATATCCGGAGACCAACGACAAGGTATTTGTCCGTCCAATAAACAACGCTCCATTTCATAAAGACGAATTACTTGAATATCATCGTGCATTGAAAAATAACCAGGGCGAAGAAGATTGACTGAAGTAGGCATGCCAAGAAGAACGATCAAAAAAATAAAAACAAAATCTTTCTTTACCTTTAAATAATTTTTAATTTTTTTAAACATTGGCTTTATGTTTGTCTTAAAAATGACAGTTTCTTCCTAAAAATTACAAAGAATAACAGCAAAATGCTCGCCAAGGAAAGACAGTCCCCGATGATTCTTACTGGCGTTCTTAAAAGCTTAGTATAAACTTCATGAGATCCATTCTCCAGATAAAAACTTATTAAACCTAAATCATTATTATAGTCAATCGTCTTTATTGCTCTACCATCAACCCAAACTTTAAAACCTGGAAAATAATAAAGAGGGAGAACTATTTTTGCTTTTTCAGACGAAACAATTACTTCTCCTTTTTGCCAATTCGAACCCTTGGTATAGGAAGGAAAATCCGCTACTCCTTCGGTAACCGTGGGTTTTACGGGGGCTTGCCTATCCGGAGGGAACTTGGCGTAAATCGGCAAATAATCGTAGATACTGATTGTCAACTCCTTCTCCCACAGAGATCCGGAGAATTTTTCTTTATCGCCGATGTTATACCATTCTCTTGGTCTAAAATAAAGCCCATTCAATAAAAGAACCAGACAAATCATGAAGGTACAAAGAAGAACTCCTGTCTTTTTGTTTTTTATATTGAAGACCACATATCCTGACAAGATTGATGTCGTAAAGGTAATTATTGTTAAAAATCTCCAAGGAAACTGAAAATATGAAAGAATGGCAATTTTACTCCAGATAAAAGAAGACCGCTGGTGAGTCATAAAAGTCGCCGCTAGACCAGTCAAAAATAGAAAAACGACAATTGGGAAAATTTTCTCTTTTTTTCTTAAGATAAAAGCAATAACAATTGCAATAACCGAAAAAACCCATTGCATCGTTCCGATAAAGAAAGATAAATCATCGTAAGATCCCAACTCGCTTGATCCATAGCCCCAGTGAGAAAAGAAAAATAATTGCTTCAAAGAAACAAAGTGAGCCAGATAATTGAAATATCCGGAAATCATCGTTTCCACATGGACAAACCTTTTTTCAAAGATTACCGGGAGGAGAAAAAAACCGGCAAAACCAGCCCCCCACAAGAAAGACAGAAGAAGCCTTTTCCAAAGCCAAACTTTTTGATAACGAATAAGTAAAAATAAACTCCATAAACCAACCATGGGAAAAAAGGCAACAGAGGTAATATTGTGAGTTATCAGCAAACCTCCCGTTGAAAGAGCCAAAAAAACTATATATTTTTGCTTTTCTGTCTGAATAAATTCATAAATTGCCCAAAAAATTAGCGGCAAAAAAACCAACGCCCAAAATTCACCCATCGCTCCCCGAGTGTAAATATCGGAAGCGTGGTATGGGGCAAAAACATAAAAAATCGCGGAAACAACCCCTCCCAAATTTCCCCAAAGAGACCGACCAAACAAATACATTGTTAACCCCGATAATATAAAGCCTAAGATTATTCCTGCTTTTACCGAATCAACTATTTGCAGTCCCCCCAAATGAAAAATCTCCATAACATAGTAGGGCAAGGGCGAATAATAAATAAACTGCGGATAACCATAACCGTAACCCATATCTGGAACCCACCTGCAGGGAATCTGGCCATCTTTAATACATTTATCTATTTGCAAAACCCTCATTGCCTGCATATCGTCATGCATCGGGAAATATCCTGGCCGAAGAAGTGATCTAAAGGAAAAAATCGACAAAACCAAGATTAAAAATACCCAAGGCCAACTCTTTTTCCACATAAATTTATTCTACCATAATAGGTATACCGGCGATGACTATTGAAGCTCAAAAAAAGAAGACTTTCCTGCAGCCCTCGAGAATTAACTTCCTTTGGCTATCGGGCAATTAGTAAAATTTTATTCATATTCGATCTTCCCCCTCATCTTCCATCTTCCACCTCGTAGGTGGAAAAGGTTCGCCACCTCGTTACTTATTACAAAATAACACAAATCAATCACCTGTTCTCCAATATTAGGTGTTTGATAAGTTCTAATTCTCTTTGGTAACCGGCTTGATCCAATACAAACTTGTAATATAATTCCTTTGTTTTATATTGGCCAAGAACCATATCTTTTTGACAAAGTTCTCTTTTAACTTTTCCTAGATACTCAGGAAATGATGAATAAATATAGCTGTTTAAATCTTCAATATTTTTAACTAAGAATGATGCGAATGGATTGAGGTGAATATAACGAGAAACATGCAAAAGTTGTTCATTTGTCTCTATTCTAACCGCTTTAAATCTGCCTTGAAAAAACGGGCCTACTCTTTTCTGTTTTGTGTTCAAAAACCTAGTGTAACTATTTGTTAAATTACTAATAAAACGGGAAATTCCACCATCTTCTAATTGCTTCAGTAAAAAGTGGAAATGGGTCGGCATAAGACAATAACTGATGTTGTCCACTAAAAAATCGCTTTTTGCTAAACTCTCTTGAATAAACTTTTCTCTATTCTCATACGAAGAAGTCAAGAAAAGTGAAAGCTTCATCGGCGGCTCGCGATTTTGGTAAAAGATAAACGCATTTAAAAATCTTTGATAATCCCTATTGTCGAAAAATGTCGGTTGAGAAGAAATGCCTCTATTAAAAACATGGTAAATCTCTCCCGTTGCTAAAATAGTTTTCCTTCCTGCCATATGTTAACTTTATAATCAATCGTACGAGGTGTCAAGGGTATTCCACCTACGAGGTGGAAGCTTTCGGGCGGGTTTCGGTATTACATCCGAAGAAATTCATTAACAGTCAAACCTCTTCCTTTCTCATATTCTCTTATTGCATACTCCATTATCCACTCTTCCGCCAGAATTTTTTCCCCGTATAAATCAAATAACTTCTGGTTTGGCCCCTCCACCCCTAACTCCATCTCTTTTTCATACTGTTTCCAATTAATCCCCCATCTTTCCAACCAAAGCTCTGCCTGTTTCTCATAAACAAGAGATGAATCTTGACCACTAAAGGAATCTTTTTCTAGCATTACGGAATTATCCTACAACTACTTTAATATTTCAAACAAAAGAAGATTTTCTCGTGTACCTTGACGGCTAATCGCCTTTGGATATTTATTAATTAACGTCAGTCTCGAGTCATTGACAACTTTAAAGCGGGAGTCGTTAACAAGTAAAAATACCCGACTGTCTTTCAACCCGTCAATAAGTTTTGGAGAAACTTCAATAACAGGTTGGCCAACGCCGATAATTGTAATGTTTGGTACCTTTTCTAGGTATATTTGTAATCCATCGGGCAGAGTACCAAAATAGCCTTCAGTGCCAACCAGCACTTTTTGTGTTTTTGCAATATCTTTTAGATATTCGGCCGACTCTTTAATCCCGTATCCGGCTGTCCACATTTCTAAATAACCTTTCCTCTCGTTTTCCGGTAAATAGGCTCTTTGGGGAAAGGCGATAAGCAAGAAAACTTGATAAAAAGGAACGATAAAAATAACCGCCAAAAAAATCGTGGTTAAAATTTTGTTCTTGAAAGTCGAAAAAATTTGTTCCAGTAAAACTGCAGCAAAAATTAAAAAAATAGGTACAGAAAACAATACATACCGGCTTGTATAAACCCTGGCAATGGCACTTTGGGCCAGTAATGGGATCAGCCACCAAAGCAATAAAAACAACCCCTTCTTAAAGTTATTCTTTAGTACAAGTGGAATGCCAAATATCCCCAAGATAAAAAGAGGAGGGGTCAGTAAAATCCAATACCATTCCACAACCGATTTCAAATTACCGGCTAGAGGATTAAGAGGGTATTTTAAAATCTCAGATAAAGAGAAAACATAATCTTTATTTCGAATGGCAATCATATGAAATTCGGGACCAAGACGAAGAATGTTGTAAATGGCAAAAGCAAAAATCATCACTACTATCCACAACACAACCAACTTTAGCCGATTGCTCCATTGTTTCATTGTTTCATTGTTAATAACAAAAATCGTCAATGGTAACATTAGGGCAAAAAACAATGCCGGCGATTTCGTAATTAGTCCAAGGCCGAGGAGAATTCCGCTAATCATCGCAAAATCCAAACGTAAATTTTTAACCAATAAAATACTGAATACTAAATACCAGATACCAAATACTGATAAAAGTCCGTCTGCTAAGGCCATCCGGTCAAAGAAAAAACAAAAAGGAGATACCAAATACAAAATAGAGGCAAACAAAGAGATTTCCTTTTTCTTAAACAATAAGTAGCTCAAGACACCCATCCCAACCATCGTCCCCAAACCAGACAGCACCGAAACTATTCTACCGGCAACCAAGGGATCGGAAAATATTTTTAAAAAAGGAATAATTAACCACATAAACAAGGGTTGTTTGCCATCTGAAAGAGGAATAAAACGAAGAGACTGCACTGCTCTCATTATCTGTGCCCAACGAATATAAATTGCTTCGTCACAAAATACCGGAATTACAGTCAAATTTACAATTCGAGTTAAAAAATATCCAAAAACTAACAACAATGTAATAAATAAAGGTTTTGAGTCTTTTTTCATAGCGTAAAGCGTAGAGCTAAAAGCGTAAAACCAAAACTTAAAGCTTCTAGTTTTTCGCTTTAGTTTTACACTCTTCGCTTTTAGCTTTTAGTTTTTATTATACAGGCCTCTCAAATCATTAAGTTTGACACTCAATATTTGTATTAGCATTTCTTTAGATTCCTTAAGGTAACTTTTCTTTTTTCCTTTGGCCACATCTCTGTCCTTCCATTCCACTGGTACTTCTTTAACTTTAAATCCCAGTTTTTCCGCAATAAAAAGAAGTTCTACATCAAATGAAGTCACTTTCCAACCTTTAACTGTCTTCTCCTCTTTAAAAAATTGTAGCATGGGGAAAATTTTTTTGGCAACATTTGTCTGAAAGGCTTTAAAACCACACTGTGTATCATTGATGTCGCGAAGCATTAAAATTTTTCTGAAAACTCTAAAAACATTTGAACCAATTTTGCGCAGTATTGAAAAATTCTCTCTTTCCATCCCTCTTGAGCCAATAACCACTTCATATTTTTCAAAATAAGGTATTAATTTTAAAACCTCTTTTATCGGCGTAGATTGATCCATATCGGTAAATAAAACATATTCGCCTCCCGCATTTTTGATTCCGCTCCAAACTGCCAAAGGCTTCCCTCCATGAGAATTTTCTACTAATCGAAAATTCTTTTTGCCTTTTACTTGTTCCGACACTATTTTTTTACTCTCGTCGGTAGAGCCGTCATCCGAAATAATAACCTCCCAAGAAAAGTTCTGCTTAGTTAAAAAATCATTAACTTCATCCAAAACTCCCCTTTGGAGATTTTCTGTTTCGTTGTAGCAAGGAATCACCACCGACAAATAAATCTCACTCATACTTTATCCTTTCTCTTTTTTGAACAGTAATGTCGCCCCAGGAATAACCCTCCTCAATCTTACCAATTGTATCCTGTCTTTCCAACCAAGACTTTAAAAATTGAGGGTGTTCTCCATCCGGTTCGTATAAAGTATAAAGCTCTTTAACCTGCCGAGTTTCCGGCTCGCGACCATATTTACCATCCCCATACCACTTCATTAAGTATGAATAGGAATAGTAAACCTGGGGAGGAACATAAAAATCAGCATTAAATGGCCGATCCTCTGCTTTCTCGTAAATCCAGTCAATCGCTCTTGTTTGTGCTCCCAATTTAATTCCAATTCCTGTTGCCAAATAGTTTTTGATTTCCCTCAGATTAAGAAAAGAAAACACTACGAGAAGTGCATAAACAATGACTTTTCCAAGGAGATTCTTTTTTAATAGATAGTAAAGACCGGCAGAATAAAGAATAAAAAACGCCGGAAGCGCACCAGTAAAGTAATAGTCCCAAATATAGCCGTGGTTCCCCTGATAAAAAAAGAAACCCGCTACCGGCGAAAGCAACCATATTGCCAGCAGTTTTCCACCTTTACCAAAAATGGTTTTTCTAAAAAGCAAAGTAGTTGCGGAAAACAAGGCTAAACTGAGTAATTTCAAGCTACTTTCTCCCAACATTAGCTTGGCGAAAAATACATCATAATAGAGCAAAACCCTTCTTTCCAAAGTTTGCAGGAGGCTGAGGTGAAAACTTTTGTCGGCAACCAAAAATTTTTTGAAAGCTTCAAAAAGTATTCCGTTGTGGCGAAAATTGAAATATAACTGGGGAAGCAGTGTCACAAAAAATGCCAGAAAAGTAAGGAGTAGTATCTTAAGACCCAGTTTTTTTCTCTGCCAAACAAGAAAAACTGCTGTTGCCGGAAGGAAAAATATTGCTGAAGCCGCTTCAAGCTGCAAACAAAGACCAATTAAAAAAGTAGATAGTATTAAGTATTTTGTATTATGTATTTCAAGAAATTTATGTAAACAAATTATTGTCAAAAGAGTAAAAAAAGGCAATGGATTGGGATTAGCTAACCAGCGAGAGAAAACAACATTTGAATAAGAAAATCCATACAGAAAGGCAGCCAACAATCCAACTTCCCTACTGTAAATTTTCTTTCCCAAAAAATAAATTAAGAAGATAGCGCCGACAGCCAACCAAGACAACCCGGCAGCTGCCATCACCGGACTTCCTTTGCCCAAAAAATAAAATGGAACTAAAAGACAATAATAAAACGGTCCTAAAAAAATACCTTCAATTCCGGTAACCGGACCAATCAAAAAGAATTTCTGATAATGTAAGAAATCCCAAATAACCAAAGCGTCTCTTCCTTGATCGTACCAAAACCCTAAAAGCTGATCTAGACGGAACAGGCGGAAAAAGGCAGAAAAAAATAAAATGATGAATAAAAGAAAATACTCAATTTTATTAGTTCTAATCTCAAGAAAAAATTTATCCAAAAAGTTTTTAGATTTGAGAGTTGAGATTTTATTCACCTTGAATATTATGCACTAACTTAAATAACTTCGCTCCCCAAGGAAATTCCCACTCCCTATCAATTTTCGACCAACCAAAGTTGGCAATTTCCGCTTGAGGGTGAGTTGTCGGATTACATTCTTTCTCTTCGCAAACCACAAATAATTGCTCGCTTATCGTCTCTCCGGATTTTTGAGCGTCTATCTCTAGTGCCTTGTGTCCCTTTTTCTCAAGGAAATACCGGTAGCCGGCATCATAATTCTGTTTGGCAATCATTCCAAGATTAAACGGTTTACTTTCAGAGTCCACTATAATTTTATCCGATATTTCAGCCGTCCTTTTCATTTGAAAGTTTGGTTGGTATTTCAATGGAGCCTCTTTAAAAGAAAAAACAACTACCAGTAAAAATAAAGCGCTCGCCAGAATTTTTCCATATATTTTCAGCTGCCATGATTTCTCTAAAATAACGGCGAAAAACAAAAAAACTACCGGGAACAAAAAACCAAAATAATGGTCATAGATATGCTGTTTGTAAAGTCCCATTCCTAATAAACCGACTCCCAACCAAACTAACAAAAGAAAAATGCCTGAAGAATTCACCTTCGAGGAGTCCATTCGGCCACCTCGAATATGTCGGATAAACCAAAAAAACATCAGAGGGGGGAAAAACATGGCTAACCAAAAACCAAAAACTTCGTTTTTCCCTGCTAAAAGTCTTGTCACTACCGTTTTCCATAATGGCCAAAGCTGCGGAATTGCCTTGTAAACTTTTAGATTTACAGTTGTCTGTCTTTCGGAAAAAAACTTACGGAAAGCATTGAAATTAATAAAGTTATGACGCAAATCAAACCAAATTAACGGCAAAAAAGTAATAATTAAGAACAAACTACCCAGAAGCAAGAAATAAAGACATAACTTTCTCCAATGTTGGTCCTTTTTCCTTAATAACGAAACTAACTTTACTAGAAAAAATATTCCAACAACAGGAAAAAGAAGCAGACCCAAATAATGAGATTGCACGGCAAAAGAAAGAAAAATACCTTCAATCGCCAACCAATAATATTTTTCTTTCTGCCAGAATTGCCAGATGCCCCAAATTATCAGCAAACTAAAAAATGGCATCACATTGGGATTCCAAGAAGAACGGGAAAGAATGATGGCTATTGGAGAGATGGCATAAAAAAAAGCTGCCAACAAACCAACTTTTTCCGAAAACCATTCCTTGCCAAAAACCCAAAGCAAAAAAGTAGTTGCTCCCGCAAACAAAGCTACTCCTACTGACGGCCCCACTGTCCCCATGAGAATATAGAAAGGGAACATTAAATAGTAATAAAGCGGACCTAAGTACATATTGCCGATTGAGGTCTGCGGCCCAATCAAAGTAAATTTTCCGTGAAGCATCCTCAGCCAAACCAAAGCATCTCTTCCTTCGTCTCCTAAAAAGGTCATATAAGAAGAAATTTTAAAAAGTCGCAAAAAAAGAGCCAAAAAAACAATAAAAAGGATGCTTTTATTTTTTTTGATCCACTCCATCATTTGATCTGCCACCATAATTTCCCTAAATCCATGAATGACTTAAAAATTACTTTTAAGTTTGCTCCTGTTTGTTTTCCCTCTTTTCTTGGATAATGATGAACGCCAACTTCTACAATTTTAAAGCCGGCTTTTTTCGCTCTTCCTAAAAGTTCCGGAGAAATCATTCCCCCCCGGGTTGACTGTAATTTTGGAATTGTATCAATCACCTTTTTCTTAACCAGCTTAAAAGCGCAGTCAACATCTCTAACTCCAACATCCAAAAGCAAACGCGATAAAAATGTCCATCCAAAACCAAAAATCTTTCTCATCAGTGGATCCTGTCTATTTATTCGATAACCGGCAACAATATCCGCTTCTCCGCTTTTTTCGATTAATCTCGTTACTTCCGAAAAATCAAACTGGCCGTCGGAATCAGTAAAAACAATCCACTCCTGCTTACTGTTATAAAAACCCGATTTCAAGGCAGCACCATAACCTTGATTGGGATGATGATGAACAACCCGAATAAAAGAATATTCCTCGGCCAATTTATCAGCTATTTCTCCTGTCTTATCTTTGGAACCGTCATCTACGATCAAGAGTTCATATTTAGAAGCAACGTTTTTTAAAACAGGAATTGCTTTTTCTACGGTATTTTTTATATTCCCTTCTTCGTTATAAGCTGGAAAAAAGAGTGAAAGCCCATCTAATTTGTCCATAAAAAATCTCTCCTTGAAGCAATAATATCATAAATTTGCTATCATACACTTAATGAAAATCAAGAAAGATTTCTTGATTATCTTTGTCCTTTCAATCCTAGCGACAATTGCCGTCTGGCTTCCGTTTATCCTTGGTTTTAAAGAAGGGGCAGTCACCCTTTTTAAAAACTACGACGGCCCGAATTACTTAATTGTCGCTAAATCTTGGTATAATAAAGCCTTCATTGCCAAAAATTTTTCTCTCCCCATTCCTCTTGAATATTATCCAGCCCATCTCCCAGGCTATCCCCTAACCATTTCTCTTCTGAACAGATTTGTAACCGGCCCATGGGCGATGTTAACCTCGACATTGCTTTCCACTGTTCTTGCCGCAATTTCTTTTTACTTAGTTATTTATAAATTTAAGCTTTCACAAAATCCGCTTTGGCTTACCATTGTTTTTTTAGTTTTCCCGGCCAGATGGGTAGTGGTGAAAGCAGTCGGCTCGCCCGAACCGCTTTTTATCTTTGCAGTTTTAATGTCTTTCTATTTTTTTAAAAGTGCTTTTGATTCGGCTGAAAACAATCTCTTTTCAAAGAAAAAATCAGTGGCGCTAGATTTACTCTTGGCGGGAATCTTCGGGGCAGTCGCCCAAATTACCAAAAGCCCGGGGATATTGCTATTTGTAAGCTACTTAGGTTACTTGGGCTACTTAGGTTACTTAAAAAAATATCCGTTAAAAAAGATAATCAAATTTTCGCTTCCACTTTTCATTGTCCCCCTCTCAGCCTTGTTGGTTTTTTGGTTTTACAAAATTAGAACCGGTGATTTTTTTGCATATTTCCATTCAGGTGACAATTTTCATCTCACTTTTCCTCCATATCAAGGATTTTTTCCCGAAAGAAGTTGGCTGGGAACTTTCTGGAATGAAGACATGATTTGGCAGTATCTTTTGGGCGCTTTGACAGTAAGTTTATTGATCAAGCAGAAATATTACGATCTTGCCTCTTTTGCCGGCATTTTCTTCACCGCCACACTCCTTGTCGCCCACCGTGACTTAGCACGTTATTCACTGCCATTGATGCCGTTTACCTTGATCGCTTTTGATAAATTTATTCAGAAGAAAGAATTTAAAATTGCTCTCTTAATAATTCTCCCGGCAATTTTCCTTTATGCCATTAATTTTATCGGCGGGAATGTTGCCCCTGTCGCCGACTGGACTCCCTATCTTTAGGTTAGGTTGTATGGCTTGGGTGAGGCGGCGAGTTAGGGCAAAGGTTCAGGTTAGGATCTATTAAAGAGTAAAAATGGTTGAAGAAAATAAAATAAAAATTGTCAGTTTCCGAGATTTAGTAGTATACCAAAACACATACAAGGTAATGCTTCTAGTAATGAGAGAAATTATTCCCAAACTCCCCGAATCAGAAAAATACGATTTAAAAGATCAATTATCCCGTAGTGTCAAGGCAATACCCCGTTTAATTGTTGAGGGTTACGCCAAACGCCACCAAAAGTTTGGATTCCAAAAATATTTAGACGATGCAATTGCCGAGTGTAACGAGTCGATTGTTTCCATTGAGCAGTGTCGAGATCTTTATCACATCAATCCGAAACTTTGTAATAAGCTGGTAAAAATTTATGATCAATCTGCCCGTCAAACATTTAAGCTGGCAGAAGCCTGGGACAAATTCGGCAAAAACAGAAGAAGAAAAACTGACCAAACCAATACCTCCTAACTTAACTAGCCGCTTCACCTTTACCTTCTCCCCACACTACTTCTTCCAAATGAACTTATTGTAGACGAACCAATTATAAGGAACGGTAAAGCCAAAGACAGCAAGAGTTAAAAACACTTGACGATATTGGTCGCCAAAAGCTTGAGTACCCAATCCCACAATGGCTGAAGGGATAAGAATACCACCGAAGATCGAAGACAGATTAAAGGCAATAAATTTTCCAAACAGTTGTTTTGGCGAAGTTATTTTCTCTTTGGCAAAAGTCCAAACATTATTCCAAGTAAAGTTAGAAATAATTGCCAACTCTG
>Ga0210050_1001942_pt1 | contig 20991 bp, 19 predicted proteins | sample CryGey132114_all_FD_185463 | JGI IMG/M metagenome (GOLD analysis project Ga0210050, IMG submission 185463) | Groundwater microbial communities from aquifer - Crystal Geyser CG22_combo_CG10-13_8/21/14_all (SPAdes) (version 2) | ecosystem: Environmental > Aquatic > Deep subsurface > Groundwater ... | reverse complement strand
GAAGTTGGTTTCGGAAACGCTTCGGGTAGCGAACGGGCACGGTTTTGAACCAGCGAACTATTTCAATACTTTATTATCTGTTCACCCTTTTTTGCATTTTTGTTATATTCGGATGGTTTATTAATAATATTTGATTTATCCCTATTTTGAACGATCGTCCCAAATACAGACAAATCAAATTTCTTCATGCATGCTATTGTAACATGTAAGAAATCCAGGTATTTTCCTTTTTGAAAAAGTAAACAACGCTGATAATTCCCACACCTCATTGTACCATACGATAACTGAAAAAACATAACCTATGCTTTCTCCTTTTGAAAAAACGCTTGCCCCGTAGTGAGAATGCGACTGCCTTAACAAGAGAATTTAATAAATAAACACGTATAAACTGTAAAGAATTGATTACATTGTTTATAAAACAAAATCAGAAATACGGCATAAAATTCTGTCGCATTTCTACTACAGGGCTTGCCCAATACGATTTTCCCTTTCAACTGAACCGCATTGCGCAAAAAACAGTCAATCCGCGTAACAAGCGCCAAATTACTTAATGTCCTCGTCTTCGCAAGAACTTTGTTCTTGCGAAGACACTGTTTTGGGGTTTGGAAATTGGGATTTGTTCAAGATCCAAGATTCATGATCCAAGATCCGTGATCCAAGATTTGAAAAGAAGCCCACGGTCTTCTGGCTGAAGGGATAAAGACAACCAAACAAAAAATATCGGTTTTACTCATTCGGAAACAGGATGCTGATTGTGCGAAGGTGCGCGCTTTCTTTTTTGTATGATTCCCCATCCGATACATACGAAAAATGAAATACTCAAACCAAGCACGATATAGATATGAAGCGACGCGTACACGCTCCATACATCCATCAAAACCTTTAACGCAGAAATGCCAAGCATATTAAATAACAAAGAACCCGCGGTTGTGAATATAATAAACCGCCAAAAATTGTATTCAGCCAAACCCGCAATATACGAAGAAAACAACCGCACATATCCGAAAAACCTCACGCCGAATGCGGTATAATCCCCGTATTTTTCATACCAATAATGGATTTTTTGCTCAATTGCCGCAAACGAAACATTATTCCTCAACCTGTATTCAAGCCAATGTCTACCGTACTTGCCCGCTGCGTACGCTGTTGCAGCGCCGAACATATGGCCAGCGGTTAAAACAACCATCACAAGCCAATACGAATGGATGCCTTTCTCAATCATATACGCGCCAGATAAATATCCTATTTCAATCGGAAGCGGAAACGCAATATTTTCCAAAAACATGGAAATAAAAATACCCACAAGCCCCCAATGCTGGAACACGATGTAAAAACCTGAAATCCACTGTGTTATCATATATAATTACAATATGTATACCCTTTTTATATAATACACCATATTTTCTTTTTCCCGCTTTGCGGGATTGTTAAAAATCTACTACGAGGTTCCATTTTAAACTCTAAGCAATTAAAGTCTTCGCAAGAACTTTGTTCTTGCGAAGACGAGAACATTAGTGCTTAGAATTTTCCGCCATAGGCGGATCAGCCTCTGGCCGAAGGACTTTTTACATTAATGAGAAAGCGTACATTATGGGCTTCGCCCTGAGGACTCCATTGCTATTACAGCATCGATATACGCAAACTGAATGCTATAATACATATACGTATGAAAAAATCGCATCGAACACTGCTTTTTTGGATTCTGGCCGCGCTTTTTTGCATCGGAACGCCGATTGTTGTTCTTATGTCGCAAGGGTACGCGTTTGATTGGAAACATTACCAATGGGTTCAAACAGGCGCCATATTTTTAAAATCTCGGCCTTCGGCAACCGTTATACGCATTGGGAACATAGTTCAGCGCGTCAAACCCGCAGCGGAAATACTCTACACCGGAACATTATTCCAGTCACTTATCCCAACACCATATTTTGTTGAAGTCGCTGCGCCTAATACCACAACATTTCTTTGGCAAAAGACACTACCCGTGCAACCTCTTACGGTCACAAAAGCAACGCGTATCGCCATCCCTTATTCGCAACCGCGCACGGATGCCGTACAGCTTTCCACCACAACAATCAATTTTGTGCAGCCGCGCGATGCGCAATCGTTTGCATGGAGTTCTGATTTAAAAACGCTTTTCATATACGACCAAACAAACGCAACAAGCCAGCGCGCCATAGACCTTTCAGAAATGGCATCGTCCTCTATATCGGATAAAATTCGTTCAGCGCTTTTTTCAAAGGACAAAGATACTCTATTAGTTCGCACCAATGAAACCGTCTTGATAAAGACAAAAACAGAAATCATAAACGGCAAATCTTATTTTGCTGATTTTCTGCGGCAAACAGGGCTCACGCTTTCTTCAATCCGTTTCCGATGGCACGCAAACCAAAACAATATCCTCATTCTGATGACCAGCCAAGGCGGATACGCGTTTGACTTCCAAACACAGCGCTACACGCACTTTACCGAAAAACCGATTATTGAAATATCTGAAACAAAAACAGGAAATTATTTTCTTGATGAGAACGGCATCATATATTCTTTTGACCCGTCAAAGCAACTGTCTGAAAAACGCATCGCCATACTCCCCATTGCGCATCCGGGCCAATATGCATGGTCGCTGTACGAACTGGATAATAATCGGCTCGTTGCTTTTGCAAAAAACGGTCCATTATCCGTGCTGGATACCATCAATGGTTCATCTTTGCGAATTACAAATTCAGCCCTTGATGTCGCTATCACGGCAAACGAAACAAAAATGGCGTATGCGACTGGCAACAACCTATATGTCTATTTCCTGGAACAAATGTATGACGATGTAAAATACGAACAAGGACAATCATTTTACATTGCTCCCTTGACACAACAGGCGTATAAAATCTTTTTTGCAAACGACGACTGGTCAGTCATCGCGCTTTTTGCAAAAACTATCGTGCTTGCGGAAATAGATTCGCGCCAACCAGCGAATCATTGGACAATTCCCACAGACATTAGTTTTCCGCTTACATGCGGTAATTCGTCGTGCTCCTGGGTCCAAACAGGAAGATTGGTGCGCGCCGCATTGTTTCCTTAGGACGTTTAGCGTCCCTTAATTGGCGTCGTACGGTTCAAGCGGGCATAAATCGTGACGATGTTTTCGCGCAGGACAATAATCGCGTCCATACTGCACAAGGCGCAAAGCAAATGTTCTCCATTCACTTTGGGGAACAATGCGCATTAAATCCAATTCTATATTTTTCGGGTTCTTGTAACTGGTCAATCCCATTAATCTGCTTAACCGAATCATGTGAGTATCAACCACGATACCAACCGGTTTTTTCGTGCATTCGTTGATAATCACATTCGCGCTTTTACGGCCAATGCCCGGAAGCCCCGTAAGAGCGCCCATAGTTATAGGAATCTTTCCACCGTATTGATGTACGATTTTTTGCGCAGCTGCGATAATATGCCGCGCTTTGGTTTTATAATAATTAACGCCGCGAATATCAGACATAAACTCCCGAGGCGACGCTTGTGCGTATGCTCGAATTGTCTTGTGTTTTTTAAAAAGCTTTTTTGTAATGTGGTTTACTTTCACGTCCGTAGTTTGCGCAGACAAAATCACGGCAACCATAAGTTCCCATTGAGATGAAAAACAAAGCGAAATACGGATGCGCGGATACAATCGTTTCAAAGTCCTGATGATATTCCGGACTTTTTGCCGATGAGAAACTGACATACCGAGTAGTGATCCTGTTAATAATTCTATTTAGTATACCCCGCTAGAGACAAACCGCCCCAAGGCGGCCGTAGCCGTGTCTGTGGCAGGGTGGTCTCTAACGTGACATACCAAATTATTCCACAACAATCTGAATCACATACGGACGAACTGTTCCTGTACTCATCTCATACGGCGTTAAGGTAAACGATTGGTCAGCAATGAAATCAATGCTTTTTGACATTCCGGGCAAAATTGCGCCACTGTCAATCGTCCCGCTTCGAAAACGAAGCCCTTGTGCATCAACATTCGCATTCATCGCATGAAGCTCAATTTTGATGCGCCATCCTTTGGGAACGTGAACAATCGTCATCCCAGCTGCATCATTATCAACATCAATTGACACGAGCCGCGTTTTCACTATTGGTTCTTGAGGTGGCAAAACTGACGGTGATGAAGAAATGTTAGGAGATAAAGATGGCGTTGTAGTTGTATATGCGGTTTGCGAAGTAAGGGGTTGAGGCGTTCTGCTATTTTGATACTTATTCGATTTTTGAAATGCCTTGATAAAAACGCCCCCTAAAACAAGGGCTAAAACAATAATGAGAATTCCAAATAATTTCCCCATCATAACTTTCTATCAACATCGCAAGACGATATTATTGTCTAGCGCTTTCCCCATTGCGGTGCTTTTCGCGCACGCTTGAGCCCGAATTTCTTGCGTTCTTTTTCGCGTGCATCGCGCGTAAGTAATTTCGCTTTTTTCAATATTGTCCGGTGTTCTTGTTTCATTTTGACAAGCGCGCGGGAAAGCGCATGGCGAATCGCTTCAGCTTGTCCGCGCATGCCGCCGCCTTTGGTTGTAATATTCACGCCTACCTTCCCTTCAAGGCCTAACACTCGCAAAGGTTCGAATACGATTTTTTGTAATTCAAAAACCGGGAAATACGCGTTCACGGATTTTTTATTAATCGTGATGTCAGCGCCGTGTTCCATAAGCCGCACAACAGCAACAGCGCGCTTGCGCGTTCCTTTTGCGCGGATATATTTTTTTGATTCGGATTTTATTTTTTTGGTTGCCATACATTATGTGAATATGATATTTTTCAACAGTTTATCGCGCTGATTATTTTTGGGAAGCATGCCGCGAATCGTATGCATAAATACCGCAGACGGCTTTGCTGCAAATAATGCTTTCACTTTGATTTCTTTCAAATGGCCCATATATCCCGTATGATACCGATACACTTTTTGACTTAGTTTTTTCCCGGTAAATCGAACCGCATCAATATGTTCAATTGAAACAAGAGGGCATACCTGTTGAAGATTTCTTTTGTACTCAGGGGTATGTTTTCCCAATAAAACTCGCGCTACCTGCGTAGCCAAACGCCCCATAGATTTCCCCGTTGCGTCAATTGTTATATGAGCTGGTTCCATAACGTAAAAATAAATGGCGCTATTTTTGCTCCACAAGACTAATGATGCACATCGGTGACGCGTCGTGAGTCCTGCGCGGTAGCGCAATAATTCTCGTGCATCCCGAAGTTCTATTCGCAAACCGCGGGACAAGAATTTTATATAACTTCTCCGCTGATTTTTTTGGGAGGCGAGCTAACAAAAGACGATACGCAGCAAGCGTTTGTTTCTTTGCAAGAGTCATCAACGGACCAAAAAGACGGGCTGTTTCTTTGGCGCGGGCGCGCGTCGTTGTTATCTTTTCCTTCATAATCAAATTATGCACCAACGACTTAGTGAATGCATTTCGATCGCCTTTTTTGCGTCCGAATTTTTTCCCGACTTTACGGTGCCGCATATATTTATTTCAAATCAATACCGTGCTGTTCGGCAACTTTTCGAATTTCTTGAATTGCTTTATCGCCCAAACCCTTGAATCTGCTTATTTTATCAAGATTTAGTTTCCCTATGTCGTCAAATGTTTTGACGCGATGTTTTGCCAATATCGCCAAAAACCGGGTCGAAATGCCCGAGAGAACCAATTCGTTTACCTGTTTTTCGCGTTCTTTGCCAGAAGCATCCTGGGCTGTTTTCTCCTTTTCAATCCTCAAATTTCCGAAATGGTCAACTAAAATCCCGATTGCTTGGTCATATGCGTCCAGTGGAAAAAGCGAACCGTCGGTTTCAATGTGTAAACGCAAACGGTTATAATCCGCTCGTCCTTCAACCATCATATTTTCAACTTCAACATTGACCAAGGTCACGGGAGAAAAATTCGCGTCAAGCGCAACGGTTCCGATAGGAAGCTTTTCTTTTCTACGCTGGTCTACCTCGGAATATCCCATACCTTTTTCAACAACCATTTTCATATCCAGAGCGGCACGCTTGTCAGTCAATGTCGCAATATGCGCTTCTGGATTGACGATTTCAACCAAGGGATTCTTTGCGATATCTGAAGCAGTCACAATTCCCTCGCCCTTTTTTACAAGCGATAGCGTTTGCGGTTCATTGGAAAAAACGCGGAAACGCAGTTTTTTCAAATTAAGCGATATGTCAATTACATCTTCCAGAATGTTCGGAATAGTTGAAAACTCGTGGTGAACGCCTTCCACGCGAAACGATGTGACCGCAGCTCCTTCGCACGAAGAAAGAAGCACGCGCCGCAACGCGTTTCCCAATGTTACTCCGTATCCCGGGAATAATCCTTCAATTTCAATAACCGCCTTGCGGGCATCTGACTCGACGATTATTGGTTGTTTCGGTAATGTAATCATATGTTCATTTTCCGTTTGTTAATTATGTTTACCCCGTCAGAAATTCATAAGTACAAAGAATCTGAAGAGGATAGTATGTTTTAGAAAATCTTTTATTTTTGCTCGTGCATTATTTTGTTGAATTTCATACGGGGTTTACCCCGTAGTAGAAATGCGACAGAATTTTATGCCGTATTTCTGATTTTATTTTAATACACAGATATCAATTTACTAGGTTGTATACGTAACATGCATGGAATTCTTTTGTTAAGGCAGTCGCATTCTCACTACGGGGTTTACCCACGCACCAATCTTGTCTAACAAGGATGGTGCGGGGTTTACACTAACGGGAGTAAAACTCAAGAATAAGGGGAATATTGAAATTAATGCCGCTTTGCTCAAGTGTTGGAACCCCTACAACTTCTGCTCTCAAAGCATCCGGGTCGGTTTTAATCCACGCTGGCGGTATGTGCTTTTTAATCGTTTCCAAAGATTCTGAAAATGCTTTGGTCTTTCTTGCTTGACCGCTTACGGTTATGATATCTCCTCGCCGCATTGCGTAAGAAGAAATGGTTACGCGTTTGTTATTGACCAAAATGTGGCCGTGCGAAACCAATTGGCGCGCAATACTCCGCGAAGGAGCAAACCCGGCGCGAAATACCGTATTATCCAACCGCGATTCAAGCCCGCGAACCAAACAATCGGTCTTTGAAATAATTTTATTACGCGTTGCATCAGACGCATACCGTTTCATGCGACGCTCGCTCAATCCGTATGTCAAACGGATTTTTTGTTTTTCCGCAAGCTGCAACGCGTATTCAGACATCATGCGGCGTCGTTTGCCGTGCATGCCCGGACGATATGGTTTGCGAATCATTGCTGATTTTTGCGAGAGCGACCGTTCAGCTTTGAGTTGCAAATACTCTCCAACAGCTCTGTTCTTTTTTTCCTTTGGACCTAAAATAAACGCCATACCATACAAAATATCATTATACTCTGCGGGGCTTTACCGGGCGAGGACCGTTGTGGGGAATAGACGTCACGTCCTGAATAGCGGCGATATCAACGCCTTGGTTAATCAATGCTCGCACCGCAGCTTCTCGTCCTCCGCCAATGCCGCGAACAAACACAACTACTTTGCCCAGTGTTACTTTTTTTAATTTTTGGAGCAATGTGTCAACTACGCTCGTTGCCGCATACGGAGTTGCTTTTTTGGGACCCTTGAACCCCAAACTTCCAGAGGATGACCACGCGACCATATCTCCTTTTTCGTTCGTCACACAAATCAACGTGTTGTTATATGACGCATTGACATATACACGGGCCTTTTCAAGGTGTTTTGAAGGACCATGGCTTGCGGCTACTCCTGCTTTTTGAATATTGGATGTAACGGCCTCCTGCTCTTGTAAAGCATGTTCGCCCGTTTCTCGCATGACTGTTTTTTTACCCATAGAAAAGAAAAATATGCATATTATGTTTTTGACGCGGAACGTTTTCTTCCCGACCCAACCAACTTTTTTACATTCCCGCGAACCGTTCGCGCATTACGCTTTGTGCTTTGTCCTCGCACGGGCAATCGCTTCATATGTCTGATGCCCCGATAGCATTTGATATCTTTCAACCGCTTGATGTTGGTTTGAATTTCACGGCGCAAATCACCTTCAATGCGATATTGTTTTTCAATCGCATCGCGGATTTTTGCAATTTCCGCGGTGGTCAAATTTTTCGTCCGCGTATTTGGAGAAATTCCCGCTTCTATGACAATTTTTCGCGCACGCGTAGGACCGACGCCAAAAATATATCTCAACGAGATATCAATCTGCTTTTCATCTGGAATAACGACTCCTGCAATTCTCATACAAATACGATAACAACGGTTTTTTATCCCTGCCGCTGCTTATGACGTTTCGTGGAGCAAATGATATACACGCGCCCCTTTCTCCGAACCACTTTGCACTTTGCACATCGTTTTTTAACTGACGTTCGCACTTTCATATCATTTTCGATAAATAATTCGCCCATGGTCCGGGTTATACGAAGAAAACTGGACCGTCACGCGGTCCCCTACAGTGACTTTAATAAAGTGCATTCGCATTTTACCAGCCAAATACGCAAGAACTTCTCGGCCGCTATCAAGCCGGACTCGAAACGTAGTACTTGGCAACGCTTCCAGAACTTCACCTTCAAAACACTGCTCTGAACCCTTATTCGCCATACACGTGTCCTATTCTACTCACGATAAGGGGAAAAGTCAACCCAGCACCACTTCTGCTACGGCAGAAGTGGTGCTGGGTCAATCCTTCGACTACGCTCAGCATTGTCATGAGCAGCGCCGAATGACAATATGACAATGCTTCGACAAGCTCTGCATTGGTCAAATCGATTACAATATCAAAGCTTTTTATCGTACTTCAATGTCAATTTTATCCACATTGCTCGGAACGCGTGTAATCCAAAACGGCCACACGACAATATCAACGCGCGTCACACCGGAAACTGCCAGGAGTTCTCTCCGCAAGTCGTCCAGGGTCCTTGCGGCGGTTTTTTGTTGAAGCATCATGGTATCAACAATCGGTATTAATTCACGTTTGGCATGCACCGACATGGTCATCGTTCCTTGTTCAAAGGAAACAATTGGCGTTTCATACGAAAACGTCACAACATCTTTCACAAGCGTGCTCGCGGATTGGTTCACGGACATCTTGGTTTGCACATACTGCGTAATGTCTTTTTCATCAAACACCATCAAAGCAACTGTGCCTTGAATAGTCGCAGAAAACGAAGATGTTTTTGTCCCTGCCTTTGCAGGTACGGCGACGCTTGAAACTTTAATGCGCAGCGCTTGGTCCAGCAATTTTATTGAATCGGGTAAACTGCTGACGATATCTTGTTTGGTCTGGTCAATGGCATATTGCGCAATTGATTGTTTTGCGTTCTGTATGTCGTCCTCGGTCACCACTGGTATTGTTCCAGTTGCCGCATACGCAAACGGAACAATTGAAACGCCGTATATTGTTTGATATTTTGCTAATCCTGCAAGTCCCGGCAAACGAAACTGTGTAGGTTGAACCGCAAACGACGGGCCCGGCTGGTCAGCCCTGATGCGCGCCTGGATTGAACCCGGAGTCGTCGTACCATTCTGTATGGTATAGCCGGGTACAATGGTTCGCTCAATCAAACGGAATAATTTTCCGTCCGAAGATAAAAACCGCGTTGTGGCGACAAGCACTTGCGGCGTTCGTTGGGCCTTGTTGTATATCGTCACTGTTCCTTCCACATATGATGGCTCTTGGCTCTGTCCGGTTGCTTGATATGTTTTTGTGTATTGAAAAGATTTTTCATACAACCGCAGCGGCAAAATATCTGCAGTCGCGGTTGCAAGTTTTTTGGAAAACTGAATTGAAAACGATTGGTCTTGCTTTTGCTTTTGGGTGGTGATGACAATATGCACGCTCGTTGCCATAAGGCCAAACCCATATACGCATGCTGAAATGAAAAGAAATATACCGGACCACATGAGTGCTTTCATTGGCACACGATGTTTGCGTGCAGCATGTTTTTCCGTTTCGTGATCAAGCGTCTTTTTTCCCTGCACAAGCTTTTTCCAAATATTCGCTTTACGCCTCACATTATCTTTGATCCGTGATGATAAGGATGCTGCGCTTGTTGCGCGCGCGGCTTGCTGTAGGCGCGGTTTTTCTGTTTTTTCAGGTTCGGAATTCCGAGCGTTCTTTTTTGAATCACTGCCGTTCGGTCGCGCGATATCGGTAAATTTTTTTGGCATATATTACTATATATAATTTCTCGTTCCTATTATACCGCCTCAACGCCTATTCAACAATGGCGCGAATGCGTTTTAATCCTTGCCCGATTGATTCAACTTTCATAATGATAAAGTGTCCGATATCTTTCGTGTTTGCCACATGCGGACCACCGCAGATTTCTTTTGAAAAATCGCCAATTGTATACACTTTGACGCGTTTGCCGTACCGGGACGCAAACAAGCCTAAGGCTCCGCTTTGTTTTGCTTCATCAAAACTCATTTCCTGCATCGTAACCGGAATCGCGCGGTTGATGACCCTATTAACCAAATCTTCAATCTGTTTGATTTGTTCCGGCGTTATCTTGTCCGGATACGGAAAATCAAATCTCATGCGTTCTGCGGTGATATTGGAACCGCGCTGTTCAATATGCTCGCCTAAAATCGTGCGAAGCGCGGCTTGAAGCAAATGAGTTGCCGTGTGATATTTGGTGGTTTGCTCAGAATGGTCGGCTAACCCTCCTTTGAATTTCTGCTCCGCGCCGGCGCGAGAAAGCTCCTGATGGTGCTTCAATTTTTCTTCGAACAACGAATGGAGTTCTGGAGACGAAAACAATACGCCATTGCGCTTTAATTCTTCAAGTGTCAATTCCAAAGGAAATCCGTACGTTTGATATAAATCAAAAACTATCTTCCCCAAATCCTGCGGTTCTTCATGCAATTTCCTCGCGTATTGTTTTACAATTTTTACGCCGCGTTCAAGGGTCTTTACAAACTTTTCCTCTTCTCGCAACAATTGTTCTTGTATGAAACCCTTATGCTGGTTAAGTTCGGGGTACGTATCCTGGTATATATCCATAACAGTTTGCGCAATTTGCACAGTGAAAAAACCTTGTATTCCGATTTGCTTGCCATACCTTACTGCGCGCCGAATAAGACGGCGCAAAATATATCCTTGCTCAACATTAGACGGCTCAAGTTTTTCTGCCATTAAAAACGAAGCTGCCCTGACATGGTCGGCAATAATGCGCATGGCGCAATCGCTATCAACAAAATCTCCGTACCGTTTGTTGCTTAATTCCTCAATTTTTTTAATAATCGGAATAAACAACTCGGTTTGATAATCGTCGTCTTGGCCGTTGAGCACAGCAAGCGTCCGTTCCAACCCCATACCGGTATCAACATTTTTTTGCATAAGCGGTTTGTATGTTCCGTCCGATTGCTTATGAAATTGCATAAACACATCATTCCAAATCTCAACCCATTGCGAATTATCCGGGTCAAATTGCTCGGGCACATGATGAACATCGCCTGTCCAGTAAAACATTTCCGTATCGGGCCCGCACGGACCGGTTTGCCCCGCAGGCCCCCACCAGTTGTTTTTCTTTGGCAAACGCGCGATTCTGGAGTCAGATATTCCAAGCGATTTCCACACATCGTATGCTTCCTGGTCAAATGCTGCATCTTGATCGCCTGCAAATACCGATACTGCCAGCATGTCCGGTTTAAGCCCCAGCCACTTGTCCGAAGTCAAAAACTCCCAACTCCATGCAATTGCTTCTTTTTTGAAATAACCTGTCCCGATACCATCTGGCGCGGCAGGGTCGCCCAAAGACCAATTACCAAGCATTTCAAAAAACGTATGATGACAAAAATCGCCGACTTCATCAATATCATCCGTGCGCAGGCATTTTTGCACATCAACAAGCCGATTACCAGCAGGATGTTTTTCACCCAACAAAAACGGCACGAGCGGATGCATGCCGGCGGTCGTGAACAAAACCGACGGGTCGTGCTCGGGAATAAGCGGCGCGCTGGGAATAACCGCGTGTCCGCGTTCTTGAAAAAATGATATATATTTTTTGCGAAGCTCGTCTGCTGTCATAATAAAGCGTATTATAACAAAATTTATCTCATATTTCAGGTCGCGATTACTCCCCCACCGAGCATTTTTTGCCCTTGATAAAACACAATTGACTGTCCTGATGCGATTCCAACAGGAACTTTGGCGCATTTTACAACTGCTGTTTTTCCTTTTATACGCATAACCGTAACTTCTTGCAAGGGCTGACGATACCGATACCGCGCCATGCACGAAAACGGCATATGGGGCATATGTGAAGATATCCAATGTATATTGTGTACGCGAATAACATGGTCAAAAAAGCGGTTCACGTATTTGTGAAATGAAACATACAGGGTATTTGTTTTTGCGCATTTTGCAACTATGTAATACGGTTCGCCAGCCGCAATACGGATGCCGTGGCGCTGGCCAATGGTGTAAAACTGTACGCCTTGATGCATTCCGACAACACTTTCATACCTTTTACCTTGTGCGTCAAAAATCACTTGTATGATATCGCCTTGTTTTGGTGAAACATACGCTTGTAAAAATTCATTGAACTTAACCTTGCCAACAAAACATAATCCTTGCGAATCTTTGCGCTCAGCGTTTATCAATCCATGCCGTTTTGCCAGTGCGCGGACTTCGGGCTTTATATAATCGCCAATGGGAAACAAACAATATCGCAATTGCTTTTGCGTCAATGTCCATAAAAAATACGATTGGTCTTTGTTGTTGTCTTTAGCAACAATCAACGAATAACGAATTGGTGCTAATTTACGAATAAACGAATGAGGGGGCAAGAATTTTTTCGCAAATTCGTATATTCGTAAGGATTCGCTATTTGTTGATTTTAACCGAACATAATGTCCTGTGGCAATGTAATTCGCGCCCAAGGACAATGCTTTTTTCAAAAACAAACCGAACTTGATTTCCTTGTTGCACATCACATCCGGATTGGGCGTTTCGCCCTTACGGTATCCGCGCACGAAATAATCAAACACTTTACCACGATATTCTTTTTCAAAATCCCATGTATAAAACGGAATGTTGATTTGACTTGCCGCTTCGCGCGCGAACCGCTGGTCTTGCTCCCATGTGCACCACACAACCCCGGGCTTGCTTTCAGACCAGTTTTTCATATATACACCAACCACATTGTATCCCTGTTTTTTCAACAACAGAGCAGCGACCGAGCTGTCAACGCCTCCGCTCATAGCAACGAAAACAATTTTTTTATTGTTTTTTCCCATTATCACTATTACCTAAAATAAAGCAAGGGCAGTTATGATGCTTAAAATCCTCCGTTTCAAAATACAAGCTTGACATATAACAGAATGAACGATCGTTAATTCTGTTATGAGTTTGGGTATTGCTTTAGATTTTATAACGCGGCAACAGATGATTTTTACAATTGCCCGGAATTTTGAGATGCATCTTGCCAGCCGGAATCTTCGGGCTTGTGAACAATTTCTTTGAGCAACGACGTCAATTCTCCGTGAGACGTTTCTTGTTTTTTCTGCTTTTTTTCTTTTTCATACATTTCTTTCAACGCGCGTTCACGCTGCGCTTTTTTCAAACAATTTTTGCAATACACCGGGCGTTTAGGGTCCGGCTGAAATGGAACCTTGATGTCTTTTTTGCACGATGCGCATACCGCATCGTATAAAACCGCGTTTTCTTTTTGCGCATTCCTGTTTTCTTCTCCGCCTCGCTTTTCAAACTGTGAGGCAATCATTTGCTCAACGCCCTTCTTGGGAGAACAATATTTCAAACGGGACAACGCAATGATTTCATCTTCAAACATTTGCTCTGGGACTGGAGTCGGCGGGAGCGTTGATGCCAAAAACGGCTGGGATACAACTCCATCAACCATCAGTTTGGCGTAAAACTGATATTTGGGAAGATTAACCAAATCTTGTGCTGTTAACATTGGTTCAAATTCCTTTTCCAAAAACTTCGCGTCGCGCGCTCCGATGCGAAACGTAATCAATGTCCCGATTGTGCCTAAAATTGCCGCCTGTATCTCTTCCGGGACTTGCTCAATGTATTGATGCGCAAGAACCAAATTCAAGCGATATTTGCGCGCTTCTGCCAAAATATTGATAAACGCCTCGGTTGCGAAGTTTTGAAATTCGTCAATAAGCAAAAAGAAGTCTTCGCGTTTTGACTCCGGCACATCAATGCGTGACATGGCAGCTTGCTGAAGTTTGGTCACGATAAGCCCTCCCAAAAGCGACGCGTTGCTTTCGCCAATCAATCCCGTTGGCAAACGCACAATCAAAATTTTCTTTTGGTCAATTATTTCGCGCAAATTAATTTTGGACTTTGACTGTCCGATGATATTCCTGATGAGCGGGTTTGATACGAATTGTCCTACTTTGTTTTGAATAGGCGCGATTGCCTCAATTTGGAACCGGTCATGATACCTCGCGAATTCGTCAGTCCAAAACGCCTTGATAACCGGGTCAGTCAGATGGCCAACAACATCTTCTCTGAAATCTTTATTTGCAAGCAAATGGCTGATGCCTAAGAGCGTCGCGTCAGGATATTCCAGCAGCGCCAAAATACAGTTATTCAAAATATATTCCATTCTCGGAGACCATACATCAGGCCATATTTTCTTGAACACGCTCATAAGACCCGCGGCAACCGTATTACGCGCTTCGGACGATACGTATTCCATGGCGTTGAACGCAAGAGGAAATTCGATGTCTGCAGGATTCAAATACACCACATCGTCAAGGCGGTTTTTCGGAACCATTTTGAGCAATCGCTCGGAAAACTCTCCATGCGGGTCAATCACGCCGACGCCATTCCCACACATAATGTCGTGAACCGCCAATGTATCCAAAATGGTTGTTTTACCAACACCTGTTCTGCCAATCACATACATATGTCTGCGGCGGTCATCGGTTTTGATGCCAAACTTAGTCTGCTTATCGCGGAAAAACGTTGTTCCGATTAATGCAATGTCTTCTGTTTGTTTTACCATATTTTGAATTATTGGATAATGGGCAAATCTGACGGCGGCGCCTGCGTTTTTGTCTGCACACGATACAGCTTTGACGCCTCGACTTGGCTAATTGGAAAATGATACAAGGTTGCACACTCCTCAATATTTAAAAGCGTGCGTTTCATAATATCGTCTGTTGATAAAGGTTTGAATTCTCCCCATTTGCGGAATTGCGGCGCAGGTTCTACGATTCTGTTTCGATAGCATGTGAATAATGCCGTGGCGTCGCGCCGTTTCAAATTATCTCCCCACAACACTTGCGCAAAAAAGTTATAATCTTTTTTCTTGCCTTTGAATTCATTGAGGTTCGAAGTATTAAAACTTCGAAAAAACGCATTCATTGCCGCTCTGCGAGCTTTATTATCAAACACGGTCTTTGGGGCGTGATATAAAACCCGAATCATAGTTTCAAAAACCGGTTTCGCAAGTTTCTTTTCCATTTGTTCCACGCGGTCTCTTTGCCCCGGAGACATAAATTGCATCAAGCTTTGGGGTGTTTTCTCTTCTTTTTTTTCTTCCTTTTTTGCAGGAGATGCTTGCTCCATGATGCCTCCGAATGAAGTCAAAAAATCATTAATTGTTTGCGCTATTCCCGTAAGAAATTCAATAATCAGGTTTTCGTTTTTTGGTTCGGGCGCTGTTTTTTTACCCATCAACTTGTCAATAACCGCTTGCGCAGCTTTTTTCCATGCTTTTGTTTGCGGACCCGTAAGCCCGCGGAGATTCATTTGCACCCATATTTCCTCGCCTTCTTGCAAATGGCTCAAAAGCTCCAACAGTGGGGCCATAGGGTCAAGACGTTGCTCTTCAACCCGTTCTTCAAAAAATTGATATGTTTTGATGGGATACACAGGGTCTTCGCCAAGCTTATACTCCGTTCCCCACATATTAGTATACGCACTGGGCAATGTTTGAAATTTTTCTGTATAATCTTTCGCGTCAAGAATTTGTATTTGCGGATATTGCGAACGGAATTGTGTCTCAACCAAGGGCCTGAATTCCTTGGGCGTGCGCACGAAAAAAGAAATGCCGCTATGCGTACCGAGTAATTCAAACGAAACCCACAAGGGCAACTTCCCGGCTTTGAATGGAATCTTTTTGTCGCGCAATTCTTCTTGCCATGTATCTGGCGTGGTTGAAATCGCTTGCAGTCCGGCAAAAATCTGCTCCATGGCTTTGGGCGTCAACAAGACATCGCGCGGAACTTTCAGCTCAAGAAATTCCCATACAACGTTTTTCAAAAAAAGTTTCCGCCAATACAAAATCCATTGTTCCAAGAAAATGTAAAACAATGTTGGCGGCAAAATGACCCACCAATACGCCGCGAACGCGCGCCATATGACGCTGAATATATCGCTGAAAATTTTCTGGGTAAACGCGTCGGGAAACAAAAAACGATAGACATCCATGCCTTTATTGTATAACGCTTCCCATACGATGCGCAATATGCACTTATGCCTCTTCCATCTGACGTCCGATGCGGCGCAACGCGTACTTGCCGTTTGCGTCCCTGGAGAAAAACTTTTTGTTCTGCAAATTGATAAAAATGGTTGATTCCTTGACGATTTTGCGTTTTTGAACGCGTTTGACAATGTCGCTTATAGCCAATGGTTTTGCAGCTTTTTGCAAAATATCTGCGATAACTTCGCGCACGGTCCCGCCTTGATACCCCCATTCCTTTAACGCATATAATCCTCTGCCAACTAGCACAAAATTACGATTTCGAATCAATTCGTTATGTACGGTTTGCGCGCGCACCGTTCTTTGCCATACAGGATGGAAATTCGACGCAACGCTCGCATGCGTATTGATTGCCTGTGCCAAGTCGCGGAAATGAAGTGGATGTTCAGCTTGACGCAAAACCATCAGTGCTTTATCTCCGACATTCCCCGGAACAATCTGTTTCATGTGAGCCGCGCCAATGTATCCGAATGGGCTGAAGGTAAGCATTTTGCTCAAGCATGCATATGACAATGCAATACCCGGACGCAATGTCTTGATGCCGACTTTCTTCGCACAGTCCACAAAAAACGATTCTGCATCTTCAACTGAAATAGGTGTGGTCCGTTTGGCAAATGTTTTATCAACGAGTTTCACGAATGCAAAAACTTTTTCAGCAGTTTTCAACGCGTCGGTCCAAAACGCCGCGCACGAATCCGTTTCCGGCATGTATGTCATTGACGAGTCAAACATTAACAAAAACCTGATGCACATCGGGTTCGTGTTTTCTTCATTCATCACATACATAAGTTCGCGCAGCAATCTGCTTTCTTCGCGCACACCGTCAAAATGTTTCAAATGGTCATGTACAACTGCGGAAAACTTTTCAAATGACTTTGGTAATGCCTTACGTATCATGACAAGTCCCGCAGATTCAATCTGACGCACGCGTTCTCGGGTAATTTTTAAACTCTTTCCGATTTTATCCAAGGTTTCAATCTTTCCGGTTACAATTCCATAGCGGCGCGAAACCACTTCGCGAGTCCGCTGCGGCACAATATGCAATGTTTCTTGTATAAGCTGTTCAACCATATTTTCAAATACTAAGATACCACGTTTTGTGTTTTAGGTCAACGGAATGTAAAGCCCCATGGACTACCCCTCAAGACTGGACTAGCATGTGACAATCTTTCTTTCCCTTTCTGCGCGCGCTGCTGCGGTTCTTATTCAGTCAAACAGCGCTTACCAGGCATATCCCTGTTGCAGCGGAATTGTATGAGGCTTGCGCAACCTCACGCTTTTAGGCGTAATTTCAAGGTATTCATCTTCTGCCATCACCTCAAGCCCTCGTTCAATTGTCAACTCGTACGCCGGAGTCAAAACAATCGCCTCATCGCCTAATGGCGTTCGCACATTGCTCATTTCCTTGCCTTTCATCGGATTCACGCGCATTTCCCTAGTACTTTTTAATGTATTGCCAATCACCATACCTTTATACACCTCAACGCCCGCGCCAACATACAGCATTCCGCGCAATTGGAGATTCGCAAGCGCATACCCTAGTGTTTTGCCTGTTGCCATGGAAACCATGGAGCCGACAGCGCGTTTTTTGATTTCACCAATATATGGGCGAAATCCAACAAACCGTTGAGACAAAATTCCTTCACCCTTGGTATCAATTATAAACATAGTACGGTATCCCAAAAGCCCACGTGTCGGACCTTCAAATGTGAGACGCACAGTTCGGTCAGTCGGATGCATATTTTGCAAAATAAATCCGCGCATGCTTAATTTTTCAATCACAACACCCTGATACTCAACCGGCGCATCTACAACCACTTGTTCAAATGGTTCGCATACAACGCCGTCAATCTCGCGCATAATCACGTGCGGCTGGGATACTTGCATTTCATATCCTTCGCGGCGCATGATTTCAAGCAAAATCGCAATGTGCAATTCTCCTCGTCCGGACACCACACACGCGTCGCTTTGGGAAAAATCAATATGCAGACCCACATTTACTTCACGCTCGCGCTTCAAACGTTCGCGAATCTGGCGCGACGTTACATATACGCCTTCGCGTCCGGCAAACGGCGAATTATTTACAAACACATTCAATGTGAGCGTTGGCGCGTCAACCGCAATTGCGGGAAGCGGCTGTTCGTTCATGTCTGTTGTGACGGTCTCTCCTATATCAATATCAGGCAGCCCCGCGACCATCACAATATCTCCGGGCATCGCCGCATTTGTTTCCTGCTTTTGCAAACCTGAAAATGTGAAAATCTTGGTGAGTTTTCCTGTTCGCGTATCGCCATTTGGTTTTTTCACAAACACGCTTTGCCCTGGGCGAACCGTTCCCTGATATACGCGACTAATCGCAAGCCGACCCAAAAAATTATCATATCCCAAATTAAACGGCTGGAGTTTGAGCGGCAATTCCGATGACGCATGCGACGCAATCGGCACATATTCAAGAATCGTATCCAAAAGCGGGGTTAAATCGTGCGACTCGTCTGAAAGATTTTTCTTTGCAATTCCTTCGCGTCCTGATGCGTATACAATAGGAAAATTCGCCTGCTGTTCATTTGCGCCAAGCTCAAAAAACAATTCCAGCACCTGCTCTACGCATCGATTAGGGTCTGCGGTTTTCTTATCAATTTTGTTGATTACCACAATTGGTTTGAGCCCGAGTTCCAAAGATTTTTTCAGCACAAACCGCGTTTGCGGCATTGGGCCTTCTTGGCTGTCAACCACCAAAAGCACCGAATCAATAGACCGCAATACGCGCTCTACTTCAGAACCAAAATCAACATGCCCGGGCGTATCAACAATATTAATCTTCGTTCCTTTGTATGTAATGGAAGCGTTTTTGGAATAAATGGTAATGCCGCGCTCTTGTTCAAGCGCGTTGGAATCCATGGAAATGCCTTCGGCAACCGCGCCGGTTTGGCGCATAAGCGCGTCGGTCAAAGTTGTCTTGCCGTGGTCCACGTGTGCGATAATGGCAATATTGCGAATATCCATATTTATGTATAATCAACACCTGCCCTGTAGTTCTTGCTTAGCAAGATAGTACCAAGATGAGCAATGATAGCTATATTTCTAATATCCATACAAGCGAAATCCCACAGGCTCACTCTGCTGTTGCGTAGCCGCTATGGCGGAGCGCGGCGCCCGCAGCATCTTTATTATTTAATGTCTCAAGAGTTGAAACCCCGTACTGTCCTATTTAACAATAACTAGTAAAGTGGTAAACAAAACAAAAATGCCCATTCGGCATCATGGAGCCCCACGGGCGAAGCCCGTGGTACCTGCCTACCGCAGGCAGGCCTACTTTCTCGCCCTTTGGGCGACATCTCGAAACGCCATTCATCCATGGACACAGCCCATGATCTTCTGGCGTGAGGGATAAAATTATACCATGAAAATCGTGGATGCGACAATTGTTGTTACCCCAATTCAATAATCAATTGCAACGCTTGTATTAGAATACAGGTGCCATGGCAAAAAATAAAAAACAAAGTAAAAACAGGAAGTTTAGCCAATTAACATTGGACGATCGGATCAAGATTGAAATCAAGTACCGTGAAGGTTTGAGTTTCAGGGACATTGCCGAGTATTTAGGCAGTGGCCGGACAGCCGGTTCAATCTGCCGAGAAGTCGGCGGACGACCGAGAAAAGGAATTGGCAAATATCAGGCCCATATCAGTCATGAGCGGGCTTTGGAAAAGAGATACGGCAAGAAACCAGATCGCCTGAAGAATGAAATCATCCGTTCATATACTAGAGAAAAACTAAAGATCGGTTGGTCACCGGAACAGATTTCACTTCGGCTGCCATTTGACTACCCAGACCAAGAAATATCACCTGAAGCGATTTACCAATACGTTTACGCGCAAATTCATCGGGGTGGCAATGGTACGGTGAAAAAGGGGTTGGAGGATTTGCGACCATATCTGCCCCGCCGGCATACTAGGAGACAGAAAAAGGGCTTCAGACAAGCCAGAAAAGCTGAGCGACCGGTATTCCCATCAATTGAAAATCGTCCGGCGATTGTAGACAAAAGAGTGAGAATTGGCGACTGGGAAGATGACACCATGGTTTCCAGGCAAGGCTCTGAACGCCTGAAAACCATTAATGAACGGGTATCAGGTGTGGTATTCATCGGCAAAATGAAAGACGGTACAGCGGCTGAATCTAATCGGGTAGTGAATGAGAGATTGAGTGTGGTACCAAAACAAATTCGCAAAACATTAACCAGGGATCGGGGCAAAGAGAATTTCGGGTATGCTGAATTGGAAAGAGAATTAAATATTTCATGTTACTTTGCCAGAGCATATTGTTCCCAAGACCGCGGTTCAAATGAGAATACGAACGGGCTGATTCGCCGTTTCTTTCCAAAGAAAACCGACTTTTCTAAAGTATCAGATGAAGAAATCAGACGGGTAGAATACCTGCTGAATACCAGGCCGAGGAAAAGACATAGCGGAAAAACTCCGCTTGAGGTATTATTAGAACGCACAA
>Ga0210050_1001938_pt1 | contig 21008 bp, 18 predicted proteins | sample CryGey132114_all_FD_185463 | JGI IMG/M metagenome (GOLD analysis project Ga0210050, IMG submission 185463) | Groundwater microbial communities from aquifer - Crystal Geyser CG22_combo_CG10-13_8/21/14_all (SPAdes) (version 2) | ecosystem: Environmental > Aquatic > Deep subsurface > Groundwater ... | reverse complement strand
GGGAAACATTTGAGCACAATTTCTCGCATACAAAATTAGACAAAAGAAGTATTACAGAAGTTCAATCTCATGAAGTGCCTGACGCGGACGGATTTATCGGCGGACCACCTTGTCAAAGCTGGAGTGAAGCGGGTGCGGGTCGTGGAATAAACGACAAGCGCGGGCAACTTTTCCACGATTATATTCGTCTACTAAAAGACAAACAACCAAAATTTTTTCTAGCTGAAAATGTTTCGGGTATTCTTCACCCAAAACATTCAGAGGCTTTTGCGAATATCATTAACGAATTTGAAAATGCAGGTTATGTTGTATCTCAAAAATTACTAAACGCAAATGATTATGATGTTCCGCAAGATAGATTGCGTGTAATTATTATTGGATACCATAAAGATTTAGGAAAGAAATTTGAATTTCCTGAACCGCAAAAATACAAACCTGTCCTAAAAGACGCAATCTATGATTTGCGTTTAGCAAAAGCCGCCAAAGATAAAAATAAAACAAATGGTGATACTTTGAAAATTCCAAACCATGAATATATGAATGGTGGATTTTCCACTATCTACATGTCGCGAAATCGCGTTCGATCATGGGATGAGCCTTCTTTCACCATTCAAGCCGGTGGTCGTCATGCACCACTTCATCCGCAAGCTCCCAAAATGAAATTTATTGAGCAAAATAAAAGAATTTTTGTACCCGGACATGAGGAGAAGTATCGCCGACTATCCGTACGCGAATGCGCAAGAATCCAAACATTTCCCGATGATTTTATTTTCAAATATCGGGATGTTGCTGACGGCTATAAAATGATTGGTAACGCAGTGCCAGTTAATTTTGCAAAGCATATTGCTCAAAAAATTATGGCGGATTTGAAATAAATTATGGAAGAAGAACAAAAATACAACCGAGGGTCTGAATGGAGAAAATGGGATTTGCACGTGCATAGCCCGAAAGTGTTTTTAAATAACCAATTTGGCACCACAAGTAATGATGATTTTGTAAATAAAATAAGTGAATCGGGAATTGTTGCAGTTGGCTTGACGAATTATTTTCGTTTCGATGATTCAGAACTCGGAGAGATAAAAGACAAGTTGACCGAAAAAGGAATTGTTGTTTTTCCCAACATTGAATTTAGAACACAGCCCCCAAACAAAGAAAACAAGGAAATGCACATTCATGTTTTATTTTCAGATGATGTTTCTACTCAAAAAATTACAAACTTTTTAGGCAGATTAAAAACCGTTGACCAAAAGTACTGTAAAGATTTAACACCGCAAGACATCGGAACTACATCAATCACTATCGACACATTAAGAAATGCACTTGCTGGAGATGAGGACATAAAGCACTTGAGAGATTATCTGATTATTGCTTGCCCGCGAGGGCAAGGAAATTTTCGACCCTCCAACAGCGACGACGGGCGAGGAAATAATTTTGCAATTGTCGTTGATGACTACTCGGACATACTTTTCGGAAACGCCGATGATACAGAATTTTTCTTAAAGAAAGATAGGTACAAAAACGCGAAAGCAAAACCTGTTTTGTCTTGCTCTGATGCTCACAAGAACGATGATATTGGAACAAAATTTTCTTGGATAAAAGCAGACGTTACCTTTGAAGGATTGAAGCAATCCTTGTATGAACCCAAGGAGCGAGTTGTTATCCAAGAAAGAAACCCAAGTGATTCAAAAACGAAGCGGTTATTTATAGATTATACGACTTACAAAACATCTTCCAGTGAAGAAAAAGTCTATTTCAATAAAGACCTAAATTCAATCATAGGCAAAAGAGGAAGTGGTAAATCAACATTACTTAAAAATTTAGCACAGAAAATTGACACGAATGAATTTAGCAGGCGCGACCCAAAGGCGCCATATGTTTTAAATGATTTTGAGGTTATTTGGGGAGATGGACAAAAAAATGGTGGGACAGAAGAAAGCCCTAAAAGTATTTTTTATATCCCACAGGGATATTTGAGTGCGTTATCGTACGACGATGGAGAACGCGCGCATGAAAGAGATTCCTTTTTGACTCAACTATTGAAAAAGAACGATCGTTTTGCAAACGCAATCCAAACGTTTGAAAGCTTTGTATCTAAAAATAAAGTACACATCGAAGAACTTATCCAAAAATTACTCACGACCAACGATTCCATAAGAGAAAATAGTGTCCTGCTGAAAAAACAAGGAGCGAAAGCTGAAATTGAGGAAGAAGTTAAGAAAAAGAATGAACAAATCAAAAAGTACAAGGGATCTGATATTACCAATAAGGAAGTTAAGGATTATTCTGAAGCGCAAAAAGCTGTTGAAGACAGTAAAAAAACTGTTGATATTTTGAAACAAGACAAAGATATTTTGAACACCATAAAGAAAGCGGGGGCAAGTGTTTTTATTTCTGATCAAGAATTTAGTTTGTTGTCTTCTGCTCGACAGGAGCTTATTCAAAATGAGCTTCAGAAGAAGAGTAAAGAAAGCCTAAAAACTCTAATTGATGAAGAAATAGTAAAGATTGATGAACAAATCAAGAAGTTGACCAAAATAATCACTGATAAGGGCGAAGTGGTCAAAAAGTTGGAAGAAAGAATTAAGAAAACCAAAGCACTTGAAGACCTAACTAAAGAGCTGGCAACACTTGAAAAAACACTTGAGACCATAAAGAAATTATCGGATCAGCTCGCAAAAGCTAAAAAGGAACGTACAGAAACCATAAATGCCTTAGCTGATTCGTATGGTAATTTTGAAACTCAGCAGACTTCAATATACAAAACAATAAAATTTGAGGAAAAATTCTCTTTTCTGAAAGTGGAAATTGTTGCTCGATACAACACACAACAACTCAAAACATTTGTTGAGAGGAACATAAACACTCGGGATTCTCAACAGAGCATAAAAAATGACGATGATGTAAAAGTATTGTTTGGAGATTCCCCTGAAAAGCTATCCTCTGACACAGTAAAAAAGTTGATAACTGGATTGATAGATGAAACGATTGTCATTAAAGTCGAGGCTGGCGATGTGGGAACGGTACTTGCGCAACTATTGAAAAACAGATTTGAAATTGATTATCTTAATTCTGTAAAAACAAAAGACGCACAGACTCATTTCAAAGATATGACAGGTGGACAAAAGGCAATCGCGCTTCTTGAGCTTATTTTCAGATTTGATGATGAAAAGTATCCGATTTTGATAGACCAGCCTGAAGATGATCTTGATGTTGGTGGTATAGCAAGTGATTTAGTTAATTTTGTAACAACCGAAAAACAAGATCGGCAAATTATTATAGTGACCCACAACGCAAGCTTAGTTATTTGTGCTGATACAGAAAATACAGTCGTTTCCAATGTAAAAAATTTAGGTAATAGCAAGTATGATTTTTCGTATTCAACTGGTTCGATAGAAAATCCATACCGACGAATAGATATTATTGAAGTACTTGAAGGCGGCGAAAGCGCTTTGAAAAAACGAATGCTGAAGTTAAGTATTCGCTAAAGGGAGTTCTGCTTGCGCGCGCATGGGAGGGGTGGGGCAAGCGCAATATGATTTGCTTGTACAATGCATTTGTTTGAAACAATCCTGATATAATGCAAACAACATGCTGAAACGAGAAAAGCGCAAAATGCCAACCTTTATTAAATCTGCACTTGAAGCAGGTGATTTAATGAATGCATACAAAAACAGACCGCCGTGCCAACGCCAACCCTGCGCGCCTCGCACCGACGCAAACGACGGAAGAAAGGGCGGACAGAATATCACCACTTTGCTATACTCAAATTACTAGCCCTTTCTGGAGGAGTGAAGCGGCGGAAACAAAACCATAAAATTTCCTTTCATTTTTTAAGCGGCTCCCCCCACACCCCCCGCCGAAAATGGATTGGTAAGGAAATTTTTGGTTTTGTACACGCGACCAGAGGGAGCGTGCGAGGCGCGCAGGGTTGGCGTTGGCACGCGCTCCGCGCGTACGATTGGGTTTCGAGTCACCACGCGCTCGGCGCGTGCGTCAGTCATCAAAATCCTGCGGATTTTGCTCATACAATGTTCGAACTTCGTCCAAAAAACACCGCCAATTTTGCTGATGCAAAATGACGGTCCGCCATAAACTGGAAGTTTATGTGCGGGAATTTATTGCTTGCCTCACAGCCTCAAGCCGTGGGCTAGCGGTGCTAGCGCATCAGCGCAAGTGCCTGTCTCTTCGCCAATTTTGCTGATGCAAAATGACGGTCCGCCATAAACTGGAAGTTTATGTGCGGGAATTTATTGCTTGCCTCACAGCCTCAAGCCGTGGGCTAGCGGTGCTAGCGCATCAGCGCAAGTGCCTGCCTCTCCGTACTTTTTCTGATGAAAAAGTGCGGCCAGCCGGCACTTTAAGGAGAAATTATCCGCGCATTTTTGACCTGATTTGCCAATGATTACATCCTTTGACATTCAAGGTCTGTATGCTATAATTCCAAAACTTTTTTGATATTTTTAAAAAGCTGTGTTGAAACGCTAAAAAAGCGGCACGAAAACTCCCAAATGGCCATTGAACAGACGCTTATTCTGATTAAACCAGACGGACTGGCAAAGTCTTTAACGGGCAATATCATTACACGATTATCCGAAGCAAAACTCGAGATAGCGGCCTCTAAATGCATACGGGTGCCGCGGCAACTTGCCGAAAACCATTACAAATCATTGCAAGACAAGCCCTTCTTCGAAGAATTAATCGGATATATCCAAGGCAAATATCATAGCCGGAAGAAAGTGCTTGCCATGGTTTATTACGGCGAAGGTGCTATCCAAAAAGTGCGTGAACTTTCCGGGAAAACCAACCCTGAAGAAGCCGATTCAATTTCCATTCGCGGACAATATGGGCGCATCACGACCAAAGGCGTTTATGAGAATGTTATCCATGCTTCCTCCAGTCCTGAAGAAGCAGAACGGGAAATTAAATTATGGTTCCAACCGGATGACATTATTTTTGATATCTATCCCACCAAGAATATCACCGAACAAACAACCAAAAAGGTATGGGCCTAATGTTTAAGCGATTATGGTTAGGTATTTTTCTGTGCACTTTACTTGCCGCATTTTTAAATGCTTGCGGAAAGGCAAAGCCGGCTTTGGAAGATGATTCGGTTGAAATCAAAGTTGCTTTCTGGGGAAGCCCCGAAGAAATTAACATTGTGAAAGACTCCATCAAGCCATGGCAGGAAACGCATCCCAAAATTAAAGTCCGCTTTGAACATACGCCCTATAGCGGGTATGACAGTAAAATGTTAACGCGCGTTGCCGGGGGCTCGGCGCCGGATGTGATGGCAACCGAAGTTAATTATTTCGTTACCTTTGCTTCCAAGCAAGTCTTAGAAGACCTCACGCCTTACATGAAAGAAGATCCCGACTTTAACCAAAAAGACTTTTTTCCGGAAATTTTAGACCGTTTTACAGTTGATAAGAAGATTTACGCAATTCCCAGAGACGTAGCTCCTTTCGCCTGCGTGTTTTATAACAAACAATTATTTGATGAATCAGGCATCCCTTATCCCACTGATGATTGGACATGGAGCGAGATGCTTGAAAAAGCTCAAATGCTTACCAAACGGGACGAAACAGGCCGGATCGTTCAGTACGGCTTTTATGGGTGGGCTTGGCAAAATTTTGTTTATGGAAACGGCGGCGCTTTGGTTGATCACGTTAAAAATCCCACCAAAACGAAATTGGATGATGCTAAATCAGTCGAAGGCCTGCAGTTTTACGCAGATTTAATTAATAAACACCAAGTCATGCCTACCCCGGTTGCTTTGGCTAATTTAGGCATGGGAGTTGATTTAATGTTTTCGAGCGGGCGGCTTGCCATGTTCATGTCCGGTATTTGGGAAACCCCGGCGCTTCGCAATTATAAATTTGACTGGGATGTTGCCATGTTCCCCAAAAACGATAAAGGTGTCCGTCGGTTTGGGACGGGAGGTTCGGGATATGCCGTGTTAAAATCATCTCAGCATAAAAAGGAAGCCTGGGAAGTCGTGAAGGCGTTAACAGGCCCCGCAGGGCAGATTGAGCTGGCTCGGCGCGGTTTAGCGCAGCCTGCACGCCGTTCGGTTGCAGAAAGTGAGAATTGGGCGGCGCACCCGGGTAAGCCGGTGAACAAAGCCATGTTAAATGAGGCGGTTCAATATATTGTGTTTGATCCTTTTCATCCGCATTGGCAGGAAGCCCAAGCCAAAATTATGTTGCCCGAGTTTGATCTACTTTTTAATGGAAAAGAGTCGGCACAAGAAGCGGTGAATAAAATTGTGCCGAAAATGAATGAATTGTTAGCAGCAAAAGAATAAAAACCAGTTGAGAGAGGAACATACATGAATGCACTGAACGTATTGGAAGGGAAAAAAATGAAAAAAGCAAACAAAACACAAAAGGCCAAATCGAAAGAAGTAAAAAAATTAGAGTCAAAGTATGGCTATTTTACGGCAAATGGCCGTGAATATGTCATCACACGTCCTGACACGCCCAGACCGTGGGTCAATGTGATTTGTAACGGCGATTATGGTTTTATCGAATCTCAAACGGGCTCCGGTTTTTCGTGGGTAGATAATTCGAATTTATCGCGATTAACCGTTTGGAATCAAGATTTGATTAAAGACGAATCGGGAAAATATATCTATATTCGCGATAACGAGACAAAAGAATATTGGTCAGCCGCCTGGAAGCCGTGCTGCCCGGAATTTGATTCTTTTGAAGTCAGACATGGCCAAGGGTATTCGGTGCTTAAGAGTGCTTATAAAGGAATTGCAGTTGAAAAAACGGTTTTTGTTGATGTGAATGAACCGGTCGAGGTATGGCATATTGCACTTACCAACCAATCACAATCGCCCCGTCATCTTAGTTTATTCAGCTGTTTGGAATGGTGTCTTGGGAACGCGGCCGATACACACCGCGAATTTCAAAAAACTTTTATCGAAACAGAAATCGACCATGAAAGCGGCGCCATTTTTGGTCTTAAGCGGCCTGCTTTAGTGCCGGGGTTTATTTCATCCGGCCTTTCGGAAACGCCGATTCAAGGGTTTCATGCCATTTCTAATCAGAAACCGGCACATTATGACGGCGACAAAGAAACATTTTTCGGCCGCTACGGCGGAAACCGCATGCCGAAAGCGGTGATTGACGGACAATTAACAGATACGGCCGGCAAACACTACGATTCCATTGCAGCTTTGCAAGCGGATGTAACGTTACGCCCCGGTGAAACCAGAAGCGTCGTTTTCTTATTGGGGGCGACTTCCAGCCGGCAACGTGCCAAGAAAATTATCGCTAAATATAAAACAGAAGGCGCTGTTTGGCGCGGTTTGGACGAAGTCAAAGCGCTTTGGGATCGCTTACTTCAAGCAACGACAGTTGAAACGCCGGATGATGCGCTTAACTTTATGGTCAACACCTGGCTGAAATATCAAGCTATCTCAGCGCGTTTGTGGGCCAGATGTGCCTATTATCAATCTTCAGGCGGTTTTGGATTTAGAGATCAATTGCAGGACAGCCATATTTTCTTGCCTGCTGATCCTAAGTTAACCAAAAAACAAATCTTGCTTCATGCCGAACACCAATTTTCAGATGGCACCGTTTTTCATTGGTGGCATCAAGGTACCAGCATGGGGGCGATCACCGAAATGACGGATGATCTTTTATGGTTGGTGTTTCTAACGATTCATTACATCGAAGAAACAGCAGACTACTCTATTTTAAATGAGAAGGTTAATTTCTTGCCTGACAAAAAAACCAAAAAAGTAACGCAAGCCTCTCTTTATGTGCATTGTTTTCGTGCCATTGACAAAGTGCTGTCCCGTTGGTCGAAACGCGGACTGCCTTTGATTGGGGAAGGCGATTGGAATGACGGCATGAGCCATGTTGGACTTAAATGGAAAGGCGAATCCGTTTGGTTGGGACATTTCTTGTACGGAATCCTAAACAAATTTGCCCCTATGTGCGATCTTAAAAAGGATGGCAAACGAGGCAAACTTTATTTAAAACGTGCTGCCGCGCTCAAAAATGCCATCAATCAACACGCCTGGGACGGCGAATGGTATATCCGTGCAACCCGCGATGACGGACGTCCGTTAGGCAGCAAAAAGTGCAAAGAAGGCAAAATTTTCTTAAACGCTCAAACTTGGGCAGTAATCCAAGGTACAGCGACGCCTGAGAGAGCTAAAAAATGTATTCAGTCCGCGGATCATTATCTCTTTAAAAAATACGGCCCGCTTCTTTTTACACCAGCTTTTACGGTGACCGACCCTACCATCGGGTATTTATCCCGTTATGCGCCAGCCGTCCGAGAAAATGGCGGTCTTTACACGCACGCAGGCACTTGGGCAGTTCAAGCTTTGGCAATGCTTGGCAAGGGCAATCGAGCTTACGAGGTCTTCAAAAGTTTCAACCCACCAAACCGCGGCTTACAGCCAGATAAGTATTACGGCGAGCCTTATGTTACGCCCGGTAACGTGGACGGCCCTGAATCGCCTCACTTTGGCAGAGGGGCATGGACGTGGTATACGGGGTCTGCTGCTTGGAGTTTTCGGGTGGTGCTGGATTACTTGCTTGGCGTTCATGCGGTTGAAGCGGGCTTGGAGATCAACCCGGCTATTCCAAAAGAATGGAAAGGTTATAAAGTAAAACGATTCTTCAGGGGCGCAGAGTATGACATCGTTGTGAAGAACCCAAACAAGGTGTCATCAGGCGTCAAATCTATCAAAGTGAACGGGCAGAAGATAGATGGATGGGTCATTCCGCCTCAAAAGGGAAAAGGTCCTCACCAGGTTACCGTGGTTTTAGGCTAATAGATTTTTCAAACTCCTACAAGTGCTTTTGCGAAGCGCTTGTAGGAGTTTGGTTGATGTAACCATCCTTATCTAAACAGGTTATAATAGATTTAAGTTTTTTTGATTGACATAACTGGGCAACGTTATATACTTTGATATCTTTTAAAAAACTTTTATTTGGTCCCGTTTGTCGCGCAATTAAAGCCAAATATTATCTAGCGCGGCTTTTACATATTTGTTTTCTGCTCTTTCTCATAGGCAGTATGCAGGGCTGCGGAAAGGGAAAAGCGGAATCGCCTTTCAATCTCATCCAGCCAGGGAAAACACTGCTTCATTACAGTGAGTTTGAGTTAATCGATGATTTCAATTCAGGGTTTGCTAAAAACAAGCAAGGCCGGGAATGGAAAATTGTGAAAGACTCAAAGCCGCAAACAGCCCTTGCCGCCAACACAGAGGATTCTCTTAATCCGTTTGGGGGGTCTGTCAAAATTATTTGCCGGGATGGACAAGTCGCAGATTGCGAAATCCAAAACCACTTCGGGCATCTTGATATGAGCCAAGCCAAATATTTGGTCGGCCGAATCAAGGATAACAATAGGCATTTGTTTAATGGCAGTATCTATTTTGGCTTAACGGATGCTTATGGCCGTCAAAGCGAAGTGAAGCTAAACCGCATGTATTTACATGCCGATCAAGAACGTCCCGGCGGGTGGTCAAGCATTCAAATCCCTTTAAATGAGTTCAAGGGTTTACAATTCGATTATTTGTCTGATTTTAACATCAAAATAGAAAGCGAACGAACAGACCCGCAAGAACTAATTTTTGATGATTTTGCGTTCTTTGGCCCCAAAAATGTTTATGTTTTATCATCGGGCGACAATTTAAAAAAGTTTCCGCCCGCGCCCGTTCGTCATAACCGGGCAGAGCGTCTGAAAAAAGAAACAAACGACGAACGGTTTTTAAAACAAATTGCTAAAGATACCTGGCAGTTCTTTGACGATGCAGTTGATAAAAAGACAGAATTAGTGGTTGACCACGTTCGGTTAGGGCGGACCAAAGGAATCGGTGATTATACCAGCCCGACGAACATCGCATTTTACTGGTTAGCCTGTGTAGCTGCCTATGATTTAGATTTTATCTCGAAGAAAGATGCGTTAGGACGCATTGAGCGTTCTTTGAAAATTGTGGATAAGCTTGAACGCTGGGATGGTAAATATTTTTATAATTACTACCACACAGCAACGCTTCAGGTGACTAGACATTATGTCTCATCCGTCGATTTAGCGTGGTTGGCGGCCAGTTTGGCGGTTCTCAGACAGGCATTTCCGGGCGCATTTGATCAGACGATCGATCGTTTGTTAAAGCAGATTGATTTTTCGATTTTTTATGATGAATCAATCGGACATTTACGCCTTGGGTTTGACGAAGACCAAGCAACATTTTCGCCTTATCATTACGGCTTGTTGATTTCCGAAGCAAGACTTATGAGTTATGTGGCCATTGCCAAAGGCGATTTACCGAAGACGCATTGGGCTCGCATTAACCGGACGCTGCCTGCTGAATGGAATTGGCAGACTCAAACCCCGCAAGGCAGGGAAAAAGAACTTTTTGGCATTAGTTACTTTGGCGGTTATTACACTTACAAAGGCCAAAAATTGTTACCGAGCTGGGGCGGGTCGCTCTTTGAGGTTTTGTCGCCGGCGCTTTTACTTAATTCAAAAGAGTTAAGTCGCGATTCTTTTTGGTTAAACAATCAAAGAACGGTTGAAGCGCATATTGATTACGCGCTGAATGAGAAGAAGTATCCTGTTTGGGGCTTAGCGCCAGCGGCCATTCCCAATGGTAAACAATGGCTCTACAGGGAGTATGGTTTAAAGGCCGTTGCCGCCAAAGGGTATATGGAAGAGGGTGTGATAGCGCCTTACGCTTCCATTTTGGCTCTTGAAGTGAAGCCGGATGCCGTGATTAAGAATTTGCGGGCGATGTTAGAAAAATTTCCAGACATTTACGGGCCATACGGTTTTTATGATGCGGTTGATGTCACTCGAAACAGAGTGACAGAGCAGTACTTGGCTTTAGACGAAGGCATGATTTTGGTAGCATTGACGAATCATTTGAAAAATGGATCCATCCGGAATCGTTTTCGTCGTGACCCAATCGGTAAGAACGGAGAAATGCTTTTGACCGAAGAACACTTTTTTAACTAAAAGTGTGTAACTGAAAGGAGAATTAAAATGAAACGAAACATAACGTTATTAATGGCAGTCTTTGCTGTTGTTTTGTTGGGAACACCGGCATTCATTCATGCGCAGGCGGACGAACAGGCACAAGCAACGGAAAATATGCAAGCCACTGAAATGGTGATCGCCGATTTTGATACGGGCGATAAACCAAATAATATTGGCGGAGATTTCGGCTCTTGGGATAAAGATCCGGCAGATGAAAGCCAGTATTGCAACATGAGTTTTGAACCGGATGATATGTTCGGCGATCCGGCGGGCTATTCAATCCGCTTGGACTATGATGTCAATTCATCTAATCCCGCTTACAACGGTTTTTGGATGAAATTAAACAATTTTGATGCCAGCGGACATAACACCATCAATTTTGGTCTGAAAGGTGATGCCGCCAAAGGCTATACGAAGCGCATTAAAATTGAATTAAAAGATGCAAACGGCTCATCGCCGTATATCGTCTCCGGTATTACGGACGAATGGCAGCAGTTCTCAATTCCTTTTGAGAAGTTTCGCCGCATTAAAGACTGGAGCGCTTTAACGGAGTTTGTGGTTGTATTTGATGACATCAATTCCGTGCCAAAAGAAGGTTCCGTTTATTTCGACAACTTAACTTTTTCGACGGAATAACGCCGTCTAAAAGCGAAAAGGGCGGATTAAAATCCGCCCTTTTCTTTCATGACTGCACTCGGGGCAAAGCAGAGTGCCTTAGCTGTCAAACCGGAGGGGGAAGGAGGGATGAAGCCGTGATCAAACAAATGCTCAAAGACAGAATCCTGACAGACAAAGAACGAAAAAACTTATCTATCCTAGAAGTCATCCGCAAAAACGGTCCTATTTCAAGAACCGACATCTCTAAAATTACCGAACTCAACATTGTGACTGTTTCCAACTATGTCGGCCACTACATTAAAAAAGGACTTGTGATTGAAGGCGAGTTAGACGAATCAACCGGCGGCAGAAAACCAGTCTTAGTCGAGCTTAATCCAAAAGCCGGCTACATTGTTGGAGTGGGCTTGAACATGCTCAGCATGGTGGCGGTATTGGTTGATCTCGAAATCAATGTGATTGCGGAAATTAAGCGTGAACGGACCCCAGAGAACTCTGAAACAACGATTCATAAGATGGTTGATTTGGCTGTCGAAATTATTGAAAAATCCGACATTGAAAAAGAAAAAATCGTCGGCGTCGGCGTCGGCGTCCCGGGTATTATTGATGAAAAAGGGCGCACGATTCGCTGGCCGCAAAGTTTAGGCGAAAAAGACGTGTCAGTTTGTTTATCCATCAAAGATACTTTTGAAAAAAGATTAAACATTCCGACTTTTGTTGAGAATGACGCCAATGCCGCTGTTTTAGGTGAGAAGTGGCTAGGACTTGATCGGGACGTTCGCCACATGCTTTACATGTTTTCCGGTGTGGGAACGGGTGTCTTGATTAACGGTGAAATTTACAGAGGCTCTACGGGTGCCGCGGGCGAATTGGGCATTTCAAGCAGCCAGGCCAGCAAAGATGCCATTGTGCAAATGGCAAGCGGACTCGGCCGCTGGGAAATGGATTTAGGGATGACAACACGCGCTCGTGCGCTGGTTTCAAAAGGTGAATCATCCGCCATGAAAGGTTATGCCGAGGGTGATGCCGATAAGATTACATTCAGAGAAGTTGTCCGCGGGTGTAAAGAGAAAGACCCTGTTGCATTAAAAGTGGTAGAAGAAGGAGCAACGCTTTTAGGGCGCAAAGTCGCTTTCCTAGTTAATTTGCTTAATCCGGAAATTGTCGTGATCGGCGGCGGTATAGAAGATGCCGGCGCTCCGATGTTAGATGCCATCAAAGCAGCCGTTAAAGAATGGTCGGTGGAAGAAGCATCCAGCCAGGTTAAAATAATTCCGTCTGCATTCGGCGAAAACGCAGTTGCTTTGGGCGTAGTAGGCATTGTTGCGCGTGAGGTATTTGCCCAAGCTTAAGACAAACGAATCAATTCTTGCGTCATTTCAGAAACAACCGTTATAATGAAAAAGCCCTCTTCATGGGGGCTTTTTCATTATTTAAATTCTCATTTTGAGACGTTCGAATGGCCGACGATCAATCAAACAATCCAAGAGCGTCAGATTTTTTCGCGGACCACCTCAATGAATTGAGGAAACGGATTTTTCTGTGTTTAAGCGTTCTGATTGTTTTGGCGGTTGGTTGTTATTTTATTTCAGATCAGATCTATTTCTTCTTAACACAACCCATCAGGGGACTTAGCCAGAAGCTCTATTTTTTAGAACCTTATGGGGCTTTTGCCGTTAAATTGCAAATTACGTTGTTAAGCGCTCTATTTTTTGCCGCGCCTTTGTTGCTTACCGAAATTTGGCTTTTTGTAGCACCCGGCCTTTATACCAAAGAAAAAAAAGCCGTTTCTTTGCTGATGGCCGTCTCTATTTTCTTATTTGTGGCCGGCTGCGCACTTGCTTTCTTTGCAGTGGTACCATTTGCTATTCGCTTTTTCCTTGGATTTTCAACGCCAGATCTTCAACCGATTATCTCGATCCAACAATACATGGAATTTGTGGCGTGGCTGTCATTGGGATTTGGCGCGGCGTTTCAAGCCCCCATTTTCTTGATCGGCTTGGTGTGGCTGGGAGTTGTCAAAACCGCGCAAATTAACATGATGCGTCCTTATGTCATTGTAGGACTCTTTGTTTTTGCGGCACTTCTCACACCGCCGGATCCGCTGACACAATGTCTTTTAGCGATTCCGTTATGGGGACTTTTTGAGGTGAGTTATTGGATCACGAAAGTGATAGGTACCAGAAAGAAAAGAAGTGACTAATCAATCTAAGTTGACCGGAAACAATTTGTTATTGGGCTGTTACAACGGAACTGCCAAAATTACCGGCCGCACTAATATTTGTTTTGTTGCTGGCTGCGTAAGATTTTAATTGAACCGTCAAAATAGAAGCGCTCGCTAAGGCAGCCCCTTTTAGAAGTTTCTTCAAAAATTGACGCCGTTCAGCAGATAATTGTTGGAATTCATCCTTCTCTTTTTTCATGTTTTTTCCCTTCATTAAAGCATAACACGTTTTAAGTAGTTTCTCAAACAAAAGCCTTTTTTAGAAAATGATATAACTCCTTACTATCAAATCAGTTGTGACAATTTAGAACCTTTTTTAACCGATAACTCTTCCGCTGAAACAGCTACCGGTCTTTTGGCTAGCTGCTTAAACAAATCTAAAAACCTGCGTTGATAGTTTTGAGCCAAATGCGCTTTTGGGTGATGCCTGAGAACGTACACATAACTGTTATCGGCCAAATGTTGAATGATCTCGACGGTAGTAAGAGCGCGCCTCTTCGAGACCTTTGCTTGCCGGCTCTTTAAGTAGTAAATCCGAAAAAGAGGCGCACCATTTAAAAGACAACGATTCTGAAATTCTGAAATAGGAAAATAGTGATTTGTTAACTTTTGGCGGGTGGCAACACGCGTTGCCTCGAAAGTAATGTGAACGAGATTTCGTAAGGCATTAGGCAATGGGCTTTTTAAATTCCAGTGTCTCAAATAAGGTGCGAGCCGGAACGTTCTAAGATTGAGAAAATTTAGTTCATCGGATAGTCCCGTATAACCTTTACCGACCAGATCAAGCAAAGTTCTGGATTTTCCGGCACCGCTTTCACCCAATAAAAGGACAGAGCGGTTATTTTTTTGAACTGCTGCTGAATGAACCGGAAACCATTCGGCAGGTAGATGCCCAGCAATCACCCAACGCGCCTCCGTGTCAATCAGGGGCAAAAGTGAAATGAAGTTAGAAGTACGAATGGTGTGTGAATGTGTTTGAAGGGTAAAATAGCTGCGCTTAAAGTCAGCGGTTATTTTCAAACGAGCGGAAGGCAGGCGGCATTTTTTTAAACGAACGGGGAATAAGAATTGGTGTACCAAAAAATCAACTAAGCGCTCACGCGTTTGAAGTTCTAGCACAACAGAAGGGGCCACTTGATAAAAAGAAGAAACTGTTTTTACGCGTGTCATTCTAAAAGTCCGAGAGAATGTAGTTCAGCGAGTGTTTTGTCGATCTCTTTTTTGGCTTCTTCCGGCGGCAGTTTGGCATGTTTTAGAAATGCTTCTTCAATGTCTTGAATGCTATGCCGGCCGTCGCAAAATGTCCAAATAAAAGCAGCAGCGGCATTCAAAGAATGCATTTGATCGGTTTTCTGATTCAAGAGCAAACAGCCTTCCTGAGCGGGCTGAAAGACGATATGGGATTTTCCTTTAGGTTTAGGCGGCAGCACGTTTTCCTCTCTCAAATATATTTTGCCAAATCATGCGGCAAAAACAAGCAAAACGAAACAACCGCGGAAATTGCTGTGATAACCAGAGCGCTCCCCATACCTCACGAGCGTATTTTTTTTGAGTTGTCCAGGGAGCCAGCGCCCGGTAAAAGAAAAATGGTATAGAAGTAATGTGATCGCGATCGCCCGGTTCAAATAATTTCTTAGAGAAACGGATTAAAGCGTCGGCTTGTTTTGACGGTGAGATTTCGGAAGCCAGGAGCGTGCTCATCCCTTTTTCAGAAGTTGTTTTTTCGAGTTCATATAAATCGACAGCAGCATGCAGCCACCGGACGCTATTAATTTGACCCATGTGGTCGCGCGCCACGTTCCAGAAGAAGTGCCGGAACATATCTTCTTCGGATAAAACAGCAATCGGTTGATTTTGCCAATGAACGGTTTTTTTATACTGCCAAAAATGATCCAAAATCTGCCGGCCCGCTTTTTCAAACACCGGAAAATTCTCTTGCCGCCTCATGCGCCCTATCGGAATCGACCAATGCAAGCCAAGTTCCGAACGTAATTCACCGGCGGTTTTTGAAAATGTTTTCTCATAATAACCTGCTATCAGGGTGTCTTTATCCGGATAGGATGGGTCGATTCCTTCCGCGGCAGCATATTGCATCGTGGAAAGCACTTTTTCAGCCCCGGCTAAGTCATTTTCATGAATCAGAAGATCAATGTCAGAAGACAAGCGTGCTTGAAAATAGCTTTCCGGAAAACAAAAGAAGTAAGACATACCCTTTAATAGAAGAGAAGGAATCTGATTGGCGTGGAACGTTCGGATGATGGAAGCGGTTTCGTTGGCCAAGAAAAAATGATGGATTTCGAGTTCCCGTTTTAGTTGTGAAGAACGGGCGCGGATATCATCGGGCATCAGTTCCTGCGTCAAATGATGCTTGTCAATCAGATAAAAGAGAACGTATACACCATGGTATAGATGTTTGTCCAATTGGGACCAAAAAGATTGTTCAAGAGGCCATTTCTTAAAAAAAGACCCGACTTTTCCGGGGTTCCAAAAGCGGGGAGTCAGTGCCAAAATGGCATAAACCAAGTCGCATTGGAATTCGTACCTTCTAATCTTAGCCTTGATGGCGGGAGCTGACATAGTTGACATTTGTATGCTTGAATACTATTATAACATCTTTATCGTTTCGTCCGATTTTTCCTAAATCTTTATCAAACAAATAGTTAGGATAAGGACGGCCCTGATAGGGGCTGTCTATCTATTTTTAAGGAGGCTCTTCGATGTCAAAAGGAGTAACAATTTGGTTTACAGGCTTATCAGGGTCCGGCAAATCAACGGTTGCGCTGATTCTGGTTAAAAAGTTAAAAAATGCAGGCCGGAACGTTGAAATTTTAGACGGCGACGTGGTTCGCACCAACCTCAGCAAAGGCCTCGGTTTCTCAAAAGAAGACCGCGACACCAACATCAAACGCATCGGTTTTGTCTGCCATTTACTGACGCGCAACGGCGTGATGGCCATTTCAGCGGCTATTTCACCTTACCGTGAAGTGCGCGATTATAACCGGAGTCTGATCGGTGATTTTGTCGAAGTCTACGCCAAATGCCCGCTTGAAAAATGTGCGGAACGTGACGTCAAAGGCCTTTATAAAAAAGCCATGGCCGGCGAAATTAAAGGATTTACCGGAGTAGATGATCCTTATGAAGAACCGCTTCACCCTGAAGTTGTCTGTGAAACGGACAAAGAAACGCCGGAACAATCGGCAGATAAAGTCCTCAAGAAACTCGAAGAACTTGGCTACGTGACGACTGAGGACTTAAGCCGCGCGGCTTAAGTCCGATTTAAATTATTAACATGGAACAGGGTTTGGCAGTGGCAAAAAAAATTAACACCGAAGAACTGAACGCTCGTTTTGAAAAAGAACAGCCGGAAACCATCATTCGATGGGCGGTTGAAACTTTTCGTTCGAAGATTGCGATGACATCGTCTTTTCAATCTGAAAGCGTTGCATTACTTCATATGGCATCTTTGATTGATGTTAATCTGCCTGTTTTATTTCTGGAAACAGGGTTTCATTTCAAAGAGACGCTGGCTTTCAAAAACGAAGTGATCCGGCGGTTTGGGCTTAAAAATGTCATCGAGCTCAAAGCCGATCCTAAACGCCGTGAAGAGCTCATGAAAGAATATCACAATGAGCCTTACCGCCATAACCCGGATCTCTGCTGCCAAATTAATAAAGTTGAACCGCTTGATCGCGCGCTCAAAGGTTATGACGCGTGGATTTCCGGCATTCGACGGTCCCAATCTAAAACACGCCGTGACATTCAAATTGTCGAGGAATATGAAGAAAAAGGCCGCAACATGTTTAAAATTAATCCGCTGGCCAACTCAACCTCAGGCGATATTCGGTGGTACATTGAACAACATCAGCTGCCCAAGCACGAATTGGCCGGGATGGGGTATTTGAGCATCGGCTGCTGGCCTTGTACCAAACCGGTTCAGCCCGGCGATGATGAACGGTCGGGACGGTGGGCGGGGCGTGATAAAACAGAATGCGGCATTCACACTTTTAAGGCAAAAAAAGAAAAACCGAAAGAAAAAGAAATCAAGGAAGAAGGAAGTGGCATATGAGTTTATTACCACATGGCGGGAAGTTAATTAATCGATTAACGGAAGGCAAGGAAGCGCAAGCTGCCAGGCAGCAGGCAGAAAAATTACCGGCAGTTATACTTTCCGAACGTGAAACGTGTGATCTGGAAATGCTCGCAACGGGGGCTTTAAGTCCTCTCGAAGGATTTATGGTTGAGGCGGATTATGAAACCTGTCTTCAGAAAAAGCGTTTGGCTAATCAGTTGCCCTGGACCATTCCGATTACCAAGTCAATCAGTGACGAAGAAAAAAACAAGATTAAGAAAGGCGATACCGTTGCTTTGCAAGATGCGGACGGAACAAAGCTTGCACTGTTATCTGTCGAATCTATTTTTAAGCACGACAAGAAAAAAGAGTCGGAAGCCGTTTATGGCACAAGCGATGAGGCGCATCCAGGCGTCAAGCATGTGCTGAAGATGGGCGGTTGGTTAGTGGGTGGCAAAGTTACCGTTTTTGAAAAACCAAACCATACCGATTTTGCCGGCTATCGTTTAGACCCCAAACAAACACGGGCGCTTTTTGAAGAAAAAGGATGGAATACCGTTGTGGCTTTTCAAACCAGAAACCCCATTCACCGCGCGCATGAATACTTAACGAAAGTGGCGCTGGAATGTGTAGATGGGCTTTTGATTCATCCCCTGGTAGGGCAAACGAAAGGCGACGACATTTCTGCGGAAGTGCGTATGAAATGCTACCAAGTTCTTTTGGATAATTATTACCCGAAAGACAGAACCGCACTGACCGTATTTCCTGCCGCCATGCGTTACGCCGGCCCGCGCGAGGCCGTGTGGCACGCCATCGTGCGCAAGAATTACGGCTGCACGCATTTTATCGTCGGACGAGACCATGCAGGCGCCAACCGCTCGGACGGCAAATCTTATTACGGCACTTACGACGCGCAACTTATTTTTAATGAGTTCAAGCCCGAAGAAATCGGTATCGAAATTTTCAAGTTTGAGCACACTTTTTTCGACAAAAAAACCGGCGGCATGGTGAGCTTTAAAACAGCACCGCCTAACGCAGAAGCATTCTCGGTTTCAGGGACAAAATTGCGTGAAATGTTGCGTCATGGTGAACTGCCGCCATCTGAAATTACACGGCCGGAAGTAGCTAAAATTTTGATTGAGGCCATGCGGGCAGAGGCAAAAAGCTCTGCTTAACAGCTTATTTTGACGTTTGACAGACTTTGGCGGGATCGCTAAAATACCGCCTTGTACTCGTTCTTTATAGTTTAGCTCGATAAATCTTCTTATTGAGAGCGGTGACCCCAAAAGGGGCTCATTATGCAGCCTTTTGATGAATGAAAAAGGTAAATCATGATGCGAGGGACAGGCCCTATGATACCGCGGCAACCACCCGGCAAAAAGCGTGGCGGGTTAGGTGCCAATTCCTGCAAAATAAGAGGAGAGGAAACATGCAAACGACCTCTTCTTGACGCTTCAAGGAGAGGTCGTTTTTTTTTATATGGAGGAGGCGCTGTCATTGCGGGCGGAGCGAAGCAATGACAATGAAAAAATAATGAGTTTCATGAAAGGCTTGAAGTGCCGGGAATGCGGCAAGACATATCCCAAAGAGGCGATTTATGTCTGCGAATACTGTTTTGGCTCGCTTGAAGTAGATTATGATTACGATGCGATCAAAAAGAATATTTCGCGTGAACAAATCGAAGACGGCCCTCAATCCATTTGGCGTTACCGCGCACTGCTGCCGATTGACGGAGAACCGACTGCGGGACTTTATACGGGATTCACACCGCTTGTAAAAGCTGCCACGCTTGCCAAAACCTTGGGTGTCAAAGAACTCTACATTAAAGACGATACCGTTTGTCATCCGACATTTTCATTTAAAGACCGGGTGGTCTCCGTGGCGCTTTCACGGGCTAAAGAACTTGGGTTTGACACCGTGGCTTGCGCATCAACCGGGAACCTGGCTAATTCGGTTGCGGCTCACGCCGCAAAAAACGGTTTTCAGCGCTACATTTTTATTCCGCACGATTTAGAATACGCTAAAATATTAGCCTCGCTTGTTTATAACCCTAATTTAATTGCCGTCAAAGGCAATTATGACGATGTCAACCGTTTGTGCAGCGAGATTGCCGGTAAATATAGATGGGCTTTTGTAAATGTTAATATCCGGCCTTACTACGCAGAAGGCTCCAAAACATTTGGTTATGAAGTGGCTGAACAGCTTGGTTGGCAGACGCCGCAGCATTTAGTTTGTCCGGCTGCAAGCGGTTCGCTTCTCACTAAGATATGGAAAGCCTTTAAAGAGTTTTATCAATTGGGATTAATTAAAGAAGTCAAATCCAAACTTTATTGTGCGCAGGCCGAAGGCTGCTCGCCGATTGCGGAAGCCATTCAAAACAAAAGCGATGCTATTCGTCCCGTCAAACCAAAAACCATTGCCAAATCTTTAGCCATTGGAAACCCCGCTGACGGCTATTATGCCAAAGACGCTGTTTTTGAAAGCGGCGGCACGGCTGCGAAAGCGGCCGATGATGAAATCCGGGAAGCCATTAAGCTTTTGGCCAGAACAGAAGGTATTTTTACGGAAACTGCCGGCGGTGTGACGCTGGCGTGTACGATTAAATTAATCGAATCAGGCGTTATCCCTAAAGACGAATCCGTTGTGGTCGCGATTACAGGAAACGGCCTTAAAACACAAGGCGCTATTCGGGATTCCGTTGGAGAGCCGGTGATGATTGAACCAAGCATCAAATCATTTGAATCGATTTTAAAAGAAAAAGAGAGTAAAATGACACCTGCCAAATGATTTTGGCAGGTGTCATCCCCGTCAGCCAAAGGACTGATTCGTCCTCCCGCCAAAGGCGAGGCTCGCCACAGGCGGCTGGCGAAAAGTGTTCGGGATGAGCTTAATGCTCATCTCCGAAGGTGTCGGCACCTGCTCTCAATAGACATTTTATTGAAAGCGAGTGCCGCCCAAAGCAAACGGGAATGACAAACCGGTCGGAACCGGTAGTGTATTGAGTTACTAGAGGAGAAAAACATGTCGGTACAGGTCAGAATTCCAACCCCGCTTCAAAAATTAACCAACCATCAAGAAGAAGTTTTGGTTCAG
>Ga0210050_1001925_pt1 | contig 21071 bp, 23 predicted proteins | sample CryGey132114_all_FD_185463 | JGI IMG/M metagenome (GOLD analysis project Ga0210050, IMG submission 185463) | Groundwater microbial communities from aquifer - Crystal Geyser CG22_combo_CG10-13_8/21/14_all (SPAdes) (version 2) | ecosystem: Environmental > Aquatic > Deep subsurface > Groundwater ... | reverse complement strand
ATCAGTTCTACTATCATATCCTTTGCTTTTGCCTGTAAAGCGTAGAGAAGCGCATGAAGCGCGCGCGCCATATTTTCATGACCATTTGCACCCGCAAGAAGCACAATAAGAAGTTTTTTTTGCATATTTTTGAATCGTTAATTTACTAATTTTTCAACAGTTATTGCTTTGTCGGCATCGGCGGCCTTGCGTAGAACTGGCAAAGCTCACCGTGAATTTTCTTATCATTATAAGCAGAAGTCGCGACCACCGCGCCCATAGCGGCGGCGGTAATGTCTTGTTTGAATGAATCAAAGTGATTAACAGCATCACCAGCCGCAAAAACACCATCAATATTTGTCTGCATCATATTATCAACCTTGATATAGCCATGTTCATCAAGTAGAACACCAAGCGACTTTGCTAATTCAACATTTGGTATTGCTCCCACTTCAACAAATAATCCGTCCACGATGAGTTTATCTCTACCATTAATCGTTCGCGATAAACGAATTTTCTCCAATTTTTCTTTACCGATAATTTCCTTGACTTCCGTTTCCAATATCAATTCTATTTTACTCCCCAGCTTTTTCATTTTATAAAGATTGATTGGCTCGGCGGTAACTTCTTTGCCGCGAACGATAAGAAATAATTTATTGACATATTCTGCGGTCAAAACCGCTCCCTTTACTGATGCATCGCCACCATCCGCCATAGCAATGGTCTTGTCGCTGTATACTGACCAATCGCAGGTAACGCAATAATGCACTCTTCGGCTGGTAAGCTTATTTTCATTTGTGATGCCAAGACGGTGCCGTTCTGCTCCCACGGCAAAAATAATCCCATGTGTTTGATAAGTGGTATTATTCGCTTTCACCTCAAAACAATACTCATCCCTCGTGATATCAGTTACTTCGGTGTCCAATGTTTCAACCTTAAGGTTTTCTGCTTGTTTTTTCATCGCATCCATCAAATCAAATCCATCAATGGATAAGAAACCGGGATAATTTTCAATGCTTCCTGCTTTAGCAGTCTCGCCACCGAATTCCTTGCCAATAACAAGAACTTTCATGCGGTATCTGCCACCATAAATTACGGCTCCGAAACCGGCCGCGCCAGAACCAATGATTATAAGATCGTATATCATAGAAATGAATGTACTTTAAGAAGATACTTTAAAAATTTAAGAACTTGCGGCTCGTTTCATAACTTCGGCAACTTGTTCTTTGGTAATATTTTTTACTTGAAGCTCTTTGCCATAGAGTAGCCAAAATACCTCAACGCCCTGATTAATTACCATTGGAATGCCGTCAAGAATTTCAAAACCAGCTTTTTTGGCGGACTGAAGCAATGGCGTTAATTCTTTGCCAAGCACAATATCGCTGACAATCGCTTCTCGCGGCATGGTGCGCAATACTGCTTCTGCGCGTTTGGTATTCTCTCGAATATTTTCTTTGTTAGCCGGCAACATTGCGGGCGCCAAGGCCGAATACTTTTCCAGCTCTCCAGCAGAACCCTTGGTGGAGACATTAATAACCGTGTCGGCATCCCTCACTTCTGTGGCAAGCAGTTCTTCGCCGCCGAATCTTACCATTTCGTCCGACCCAATCTTGTTAAAGTATCTGTTGATATTATCCGCCAGATCGCGGGCTTTCGTGACGGTTCTGTTGAGGATTACAACTTTCATACCTTTTTCCGCAAGAGCGAAGGCCACCGCATTGCCGGCGCCGCCTGCTCCAAGAATTACTGCCTTTTTCCCGCGCAATTTTTCTTGTCTTTGCTTGAATACTTTTTCCAAACTTTGTGCATAGCCGATGCCATCAGTATTGAAACCTCTTAATTTACCCTCCGGCGTTTTCATAATGAAATTTACGGCACCAATCTCTTTTGCGAGCGGTTCAATTTCGTCAAGATAAGGAATGACCTCGTCCTTAAATCCAACCCCGGCTCCGCCGCCTCTGTATTTTGTATCTTTGCGGAACACATCCAGCATATAGCCACATTGCTTCGGATCGCCGACCAACATAATATTTCCGGCATCAATTCCGAATTCTCGGTATGCCACATTCCACATTAGCGGCGTCTTGGCGGGATAGTCATGTTCTATAAGCGGTAAGGTATATGAAGGAAAATCTATGCTTTCAGGGTTAGCTTTCGGTTCATGGGCATAAACTAAGGTCTTTACCCTGATTAAATCACCAGCATCTTTTAGGTTGTCCTCGTATTCAAATCGCACAATCGTAACGACATCATTGTCCGTAAAATCTCTGCCATACAACCGCGTTAATTTTTCAATGAGTGCTGTTTTAGTTTTTTGAGGCAATGGCGTGCCTTCAAGATTATCCGGCCCAATTTCCCCCAATATCTTTTTTTCAACGGAATATGCTACTGCTCCCGTCTCCAAAGGATCAAACTGCCCGTCGCCTTTTTGGATTTTGAGAGTAATAAACCCGCCCTCTCGATACACGCCTTTAGAATCGGTGGTCTCTGCCGTTCTGTTGCCGGCTCTTACGGTTGTTATGATGCGGCGATCGGCTATGAGCTCTTTTTCATCTTCTTGAAACCAAAGCTCGCGTGCAATTACAGGACCTTCGTGTCCACAGGCTTCCGTTTTTTCTATCTCTCCACCCCCTTTATTAAATTGTGATGTTTCGCAATAGTTTGCCATTGTTTATCATAGTATTAACGAATAATATCCGTGTTACTTAACTTATTTTTTCTTTACCCCGTTAGAAATTTCACGCTGTGAGCCCTCGCTATTTCTAACGGGGTTTAAAATTGTCTCTTCTATCATTTCTCTCGGAGGACCCTCATGCAATTTGTCTTTCCATATATAGAATCTGCAGCCAGACTCATGATAGTTGGTAACTTTTCCGGCCTCCGGATCAATGTCCTGCCCATCTATGAGCACTTGGGGCGAGCCGGCAAAATGGCGTTCCTTTGCCTCCGCGTCATTAGCTACTGTGATTTCCTCAATCTTCGCCGAAACTCCGCTTTCTTTTAGGATAGTTTCTATGATCTCTTTGGTGGTTCGCCAGATGTTACAGGTTTTATTGTGAAGTATAGTGATTTGCATATTATTTATTGTTCTCTTGCCGCTTTTAAAGCTTTTGCCCACCAAAGGAGCTGATGTATCATCCCTTCGGCGCTTTTTTGGAACGGGTCAAAAGCCCCCTCTTTTAATTTTCCGTTTTCATCCAGCAAATTCCATGGTCCGCCTGCAATATGGACAGCGCTTCGAATTGGCGCCATTTGGAGCTCAATAGAGACGAGACGCAACTGTTCAACGGCTCGTGCGCCGCTCACGCCACCATAAGAAACAAAGCCGACCGGCTTGTTGTTCCATTCGGCATAGATATAATCGAGCGCGTTTTTCAGAACTGCTGATGTACCATGATTGTATTCCGGAGCTACCATTATGAATGCATCGGCTTCCCGAATTTTTAGAGCCCATTTTCTCGCAATTTCATTGGGGTACTCTCCGTTTTTTATCATAGCGGGCGACATTGGTTCGTTAAAAAACGGAAGCGGGTAGTCGCGCAAATCAAGCATTTCTGCGTCAACCCCTTCTTTTTTCTTTACCTCTGCGAGTATCCATGCTCCTGGTTTATCGCTAAAACGATTTTGTCTTGTACTGCCAAGAATGATTTTAATTTTTAACATAGTTTTATTGTCTTTAATTTTATAATTATGCGTTTGATTTATTCCTTACTTTTTATTTTAGCAATTCTGTGTCTGGATGGGCAGCTACCCACAAAAACCAGAACGAGCCGAATGGATTTATGCGTTCAAGTGTTCCGTCGGATTTCTTCTCGAAAAGCCGCACCGCGTCAATATCCTTTTCGTATTGGGCAATAATCGTTTTATTTTCAAAACGATCTTCGACCTCGCCCAATTTTTTTACTGCTTCCGGCCAATATGCTTTTGCCTTTCCGTTTACTACAATGCCGAGAATAAAATCTTTGTCATTAAGGCGGCCGTCTTTTTCGCCGACCGGAAAGTAAGTTCCGGGAGTAGTGTAGTAATCGCCGTAAGGATCTTGACCGTAGAAGCGCGTCGTGCCTGTATCGCGCGAAAGAACAACTCCCGCAGGATGCAGTTTTTTCCATTCTCTGAATCGGATCTGATCCGATGGTAGAACTTTAAGCTGTGTTCCCGTCATTTCTCCCACGATTGCTTCGCCTAAAATCTGCGACCAAAGCGAATCGGTTTTGCGGTCATACATAACAAGGTTTGACTGCCAAAGCTTGCCGGATGTGCCAAATTCTACTTGTTCTCCCGCCACGACGGGGTCAAAAACTATTCCCGATAGACATAGCGGGCAATAGGTAATGAGCACCCGCTTGCCACCAATTATATCATTGACGATTTCGTGCCACACCAAAATTTGAAACAGATAAAAACGATCTACGCCGTTCACACTTAAAGCGATGCCGGGCTCGCTGTCGCCTAAAATCTTGCTCGCATCCGCAACTGAAATAAATTTAGGATTATTGATGGAAGGAATTCCGTCTTTCGGAGGACCTCCACCGACAATTTCACTCAAGGGAACGCTATGTTTTGTGCCATTAGTAACCATGATTTCTTTTTCTACTGCACCGCTATTGTCTTGAATCGTAACTGTTTCTTTTTGGGCTTCTCCGCCTTTCGGCAAAGAAAAATCACTTTTAAAAATTGTACGAGACAAACTGAATATCAAAAGACCTATCACAATTACAACTATACCACCAATAAGAAATTTTGTATTCATATGCTTGCGGTTTTATTTTATATTTAGTAATTTAGAGAGCCGCTCCTTATCGAAACCAACGGAGAGCTCGCCGTCAACATCAATAACCTGCACGCCCATTTGATTGGATTTTGCGATCATTTCGTCGCGAGTCGTAGCATCAGTTGAAACATCTTTTTCGTCATATTGCACATCATTTTCTTTGAAAAACGCTTTGGTCATTTTGCAGTAGACGCAAGAAGGGGTGGTGTAGATAGTGACTTTAGACATAAATATATTTTGTTAGTTTTTATTAATTATTTGCTCGACCGTTTCAATAACTTGAATAATTGTTTTACTATTGGATTTTTGACATTAATCTCATAGCAAACCATTTGCCCCATCCGCATTTTTTGTACAAGCCCCAAGCGCTCAAGCACCCGCAATTGCTGGGATGCGGCGGATAGGGTAATACCGAAAATCTTGGCAATATCGGTAACGCATATATCGTGGTATTGCATAAGCACCTTAAAAACTTTAAACCGGCAGGGGTCGCCAAGGGCTTGAAACGCTAATGGGAAAGCCACTTCTTCGGTAGCCAGTTCGGCTTTAATATTTTTGCTTCTTATCCAACATATGTTTATTAGTATATTACTACTTAAGTAATTAAGCAACTATTTAAGTATATAGCTGTGGATAAGTTTGTGTCAAGCCCAACTCACGCTCGGCTATTAACAAAATACCAGCGCAATTGCGCTGGTATTTTGTTTAACTAATTATCAGCACCACAAACTATGCGGGTCGCGCTACGACGCCGATCACTCGTGTCATGCTGATAAAAAGTTGTCATTGGCGGAGTTTTTTGATACCTATGGAAACGGTATCAAAAATAGTGGCGGGCACGATCTCCGCAAGTTAGAACCGAAGTATCGAGCAAAAAGGCTAACTATCTGGACTCTTGACCCAATTATACAGGAATTAAGAGCTATTTTCAAAGTTCACCCTGAATGGTTTGAGGTGCCAAAGCCGAAGTCAGACAAAGGACAAAATATGGTGGATTATTCCATTAAATAAGTCTAATTCAACCTTTTCAATTAGTGACTGGTTCGAATAGGAGCTCCTTAAAATTTTCAACCTCCTTTAGATAGTTTTCTAATAATCTTTTGTTATGGAAGACCATACGGTTTTTATGGAGAAACACTGAAAAATTAGCGCTATGATATACTGGATCAGCCCGTTTTCTTTTTATCAGACTAACAATATCAGTATCCTGCTGTCTTTTAAGAACTGCCTCTATTTGTTCTAACTCTGAAAAATCAATAAATTCTGGTAGGGCTATTCTCTTGTCCTTATTATAATATTCAGGCAACACATACTGGTTCAAATTAAACTTATCCCAAGCCCCAGAAAAAAGTGGAGGAGCTGTAGGAGATACAATTACTGGATACACAAGCGCATCATTTCCAACGCCCTCTATAGAGAATTTACCATCTCTAAAATCTTTAATTCTTTTACAAATCTGATCAAGTGGCTTGAAGCATAATTCTTTTAGTCTATCTAGGTAATAGTCGCCATTGCCTTTTTGAAGAAATTCGAGGTTGTGAAATTGTCGCTTTTTACATTCAAAAAATATAACTACATCCTTTTGAACCAAAATTGCATCGTTTGCTTCTTGACCTCCGGCTTTACCATAGTGGGGAAATAAAACGCTACTGTCTATAGAACAAATGAGATTTCGGAAGTAGTCCTCTACGGCATATCCGAAGTATTGAGAAAATTTTACTTTTTGTTTTTCATTAGTCAGAGAATCTAGTAAATCAAAATAAACAGAAGTAGAGAGCCGGTTGAAAAGTCGGCGTAAACTCATGGGTATTATTTTGTTATCCGGTAATTTCACGAGAGGCCTTTTTACAATGTCGGTCAGGTTAAAAAAACTCATATCAATCTTTTTATAATTCATGCCGTTGACCAAGAGACTATCCAAAAGTTTTCGTTTATATTTCGACTTTAGATTTTTTAACGCAATATCAAAGTCTAGAAATGGCAAAACCCAATCCTCTTCCAGTGTATCTTTAATATCATATTGCCCTTGAAGTACTACCAGAAAAGCAAAGTATTCCCGTACCTCTACTCCAAATTTTTCCTGAAAAAGATTTTGAAGATCAAATTTAGATCCGTAATTACTTAATAGATTATTGAAGATAAAATAATTTTGATACATCTTCTGAGACATATCGAAGTTTTTATCTACAATTTGCTGTTTTGTAAGATTAGCTAGTAGATCAAGGCTCATTCTATTTTCATTGAAAGTATTCTTTAATTGCCAATCTGCAAAAATAGAGTTGACCACAAGTAAACTTTTGCCAACGCTGTGTAGAGTTTTCTGCGAGAATGCCCCTCCATTTTTTGTGTAATCTGTGTCGTCACAATGTCGCAAGCAAAGTTTAACTAAGTGGATTATGGATGGTTCCGGGAAGATAACCATATAATCTTTGGGTGGCTGGGGGTTTGTCTTCTGTATCCTTTCCTTTGTTTCCGGACTCAACAACTCAAAACATCTCTGTTTATAAATATCTAAACTATTTTCTCCACCACAGCTTTTTTGGCAGTATTTATAGTAATGCTTAGAAAGTTGGGACAAAATCAATAAACAGTCCCTCTGGTAGAGATTTTGCAAAATCTTTATTACAAACTTATCACCTACGGCGCCATGTTCAGGGAATAAATCCCTATAAGTTGGCATCGTGCCAATTAGTTTTGGTTCGCTATATTTTTGTTGGATTACATCTGACATATTGTGGATAACTTGGTTTGATTTTCTACTTTTGTTCTATTATAATAGATGTATAGTAAACAAGTCAATCTATATGCTCACAAAACGCCAAAAGGAAGTCCTCGACTTCGTAGAAAATTACACGACAAAGAAAGGATACTCTCCTTCGTTTGAGGAAATTAGAAAGCGGCTTAAACTCGCCTCTGTTTCAACTATTCATTTTCATATTTCAAAACTCAAAAAGGGGGGTTACTTGGGAAATATAGAGAATAAAGCCCGTACCATTAGTGTTGTGTCTAAAGAACCAATGGTTAAAATCCCGCTTTTAGGAACTATCGCCGCAGGAGAACCAATAGAGGCAATACGAGAAAACGAATTTATTGCTGTCCCTAAAAATATACTGCCCAGAGGTGGTAATCTTTACGCTTTACGCGTAATGGGTAATAGCATGATTGATGAAAATATCAAAGACGGAGATATAGTTTTGGTAAAACAGCAAGATATTGCAGAAAATGGAGAGCGGATCGTTGCATTGATAGATAATCACGAGGCAACACTAAAGAGATTCTATAGAGAACGAGGATATATTCGTTTGCAACCGGCGAATAAAACTTTTGAGCCGATTATTATAAGAAAAAATCGCGACATTAAAATTCAGGGTATTGTCATTGATGTTATAAAAAACGAGGAAGAATTACAGGCAGAAAAAATTATAACAACCAAAGAAGTAAGAAAAGAAAGAAAACTACCACTTAATCAAATAATTTTAGGAGATGCCATTCAAGAATTAAGGAAGCTTCCTGACGAAAGTTGCGATGTCGTCATAATTGATCCGCCTTATAATATAGGTAAAGATTTTGGCAACAATATAGACAAACGAGAACTTGGAGAATATGTGGAATGGTGTAAAAGTTGGATAAACGAAAGTATCAGAATTCTAAAGCCGAATGGAACAATGTTTATTTACGGTTTTAGCGAAATTTTAGCCTATCTTTCAATAGAAATTCCGATACAAAAACGATGGCTGATTTGGCACTATACGAACAAAAATGTTGCTTCGCTAAATTTTTGGCAAAGAAGCCATGAAGCTATAATTTGCGCGTGGAAAGATAAACCGGTTTTCAACAGAGATGAAGTTAGAGAGCCATACACGGATGGTTTTCTGAATGGAGCCGCTGGAAAGATAAGAAAAGGAACACCAGGGAGATTTAGTAGTGGCGGCTTAGAGACTGTTTATAAAGCCCACGATGGCGGAGCTTTACCGAGAGATGTTATCAAAATCCCTGCTCTTGCTGGTGGAGCAGGGATGGTTGAAAGATGGTTTTTGTGTAAAACCTGCAATTCTGTTTGCGAACCAAGACAGCTGAAAAACCATGATGGGCATGAAATAATGAAGCACCCAACACAAAAACCATTTGAATTATCTAAAAAATTGATAAAATCTGCTATGCCAAAAAAAGATGGCGTTGTGCTAGTACCTTTTGTCGGTTCTGGCTCGGAGTGTGCAGCGGCAAAAGAATTGGGACAATCGTACATTGGCTTTGAGATAAATCCTGATTATGTAAGATTGGCAGAAAGGATGGTAGGCGATAAAAAGTTGGTTGCTAAATTATTTTAGAGAACTGTCTATTTCTTTTTTCTTTTGCTCGAAAGCATAGGGCGCGAAAACGATAAAACCATTCGGGAATCTTTTTAATTCTTTGTTTTCTTGAAACCTCTTATACGGAAGTTTATACTTGCCATCTTTTTTCTTTGGATTTTCGAAATAATCACTGCTTGGAACTTCGTAATTAATATCAATAAACTGCCCTTCTATTTTATTTTTGACACCACCCTTACCACGCCTTACCTCTCCACTAAATGATTTCTTTTTAACTTGGTAATTCAAAATCTTTCCTCTATATCTAACTTGAAAATCGGCTCCTTGATGGTCAAGCTCACCTGACATTGCAACTGTGCCTTCGCCGAAAACCGACTCCGCCACATAACCAGCGTGTATTTGAGTAATAATACTTGCCCAAGTACGATAAATTCTTGCGGGGAGTCCGCGATAAAAACAATTCTTGCACATTGTTATTTTTTGTCTAAAAGATTCAATTTCCGTTTTTTGCGAATTTAAATACTCTTTATAAAAATCTTCAAAAGACAAAAATTTCTTTTGATCCCAATACACTTTGTAAAGCATATTGATAGCTTGAACTTCTTTAGGCAAATCCATCTCTACAATCTTAATAGGCCTATACTTGTCGCGATAGGACTTAAGGTTAACCGATTGTAAAAAGTTGTCGAATTTTTGTACTAACATAAATTAAGTTCTAACTTGGTAATCTGGCGGTGCCTTTTGGTTAAAATCCGAACTTTTTTTGACGAAAATCCGGATTGCGAACTTTGACGCTCCGCCCCGCTGCCGCTCGCTGACGCTCGCCACCCCGCAAAAAAGTTTTCTCTACATTTTTTATTTTGCGCGCCCCTGATTTTTTCTTCTAAAAGGAAAAGAAAACTTTTGTGCGGGGTTTTGCTCTGAACGAGCAGGGCGGCGGGGCTTCGCTTCGGCTCGGGCGAGGCGGAATTCCCCCGCACCCCCCCTTCCGCCTCGCCCTCGCTTGGGTTGGCGAAAATTTTTGCGGCGGGCTTAATTAAATTATTTCTTCTCGCAATAAATGCCAAATTTTATGTTTCATATTTATAAAATCTGTTTTATTGCGTATATCAGGATTGCGTGGGTTCGGAAATGGATTATTAATAATGGTTTTGAATTTTGCCGGTCTTTGAGTTAAAACTAAAATTCTATCACCCAAAAATAAGGCTTCTTCGATATTGTGAGTAACAAAAATTATTGTTTGTGAAAATTCATTTTTAAATTTTATCAACTCCTCCTGCAATAAATCTCTCGTTTGTTGATCAAGAGAGGCAAGCGGTTCATCCATCAATATTATTTTAGGCTCAACCGCGGATGCTCTGGCTAAAGCGGCTTTCTGTTTCATTCCGCCCGATATCTCAAATGGATAATAATTGGCAAATTTTTCTAAACGGAATTTTTCAAGAAAAAAATCAACCCTTTCTTTTCTTTGGATTTTTTCAGGAATTTTAAATTTCAAGCCAAATTCAATATTTTGCGCAACCGTTTTCCATGGAAATAAAATATAATCTTGAAATACCACCGTTCTTTTCGGACTCGGCTTCGTAACTAAGCAATCATCTATCAAGACTCTTCCATTTTCAGGTTTTAAAAATCCTGCAATTAAATTAATAATTGTGCTTTTGCCACAACCAGAAGGTCCAACAATACAAAAAAATTCACCCTTCTCTACCTCGAAAGATAGATTATCCACTACGCCAATGAGTGTGTTATCGTTCTTGCTCTTAAATGATTTTGAAATATTTTCAAAAATTACCATAAAATATTTTATATTTTTTGATTCCAAGGTGTAGTCATTTTTTCTATTTTTGTTATGAGCAGATTAAGTAGAAATCCAATAACACCGATTGTTATCATCCCCGTTATTATTTCCGGAGAATTAAGGAGAAATCTATTTAGTTGAATCATGTAACCCAATCCTGATTGAGCACCGACAAGTTCGGCAGCAATAACCACCATCCACCCGACGCCTAAACCAATCTTTAATCCCGTAAAAATTTGAGGCATTGACGCCGGTAAAATTATATCCGTTATAATTTCCTTTTTAGTTGCCCCCAAACTATAAGCCGCTCTCTTATAAGTTTCTTCTACGGAAGATACCCCCAAATAAGTATTAGAAAATATCGGGAAAAATGCACCCAAGAAAACTAAAAAATAAGCAGGGTTATTGCCGATGCCGAACCATAAAATCGCCAGAGGAATCCAAGCAATTGGCGGAATGGGTCTTAATAACTCCAAGATTGGAGAAATTAATCTTGAAACCCATTTATTGATCCCACACAACAAACCAAGGAAAACGCCGAGCACAGAAGCGATTAAAAATCCAAATAACACTCGCTGAATACTGGCTATCGCGTCATTAAATAAACCATTCTTTAATGAAGTAATAAAAGTTTTACCAACGATTATTGGGTCAGGGAGAAGCTGGGCGTTATGAAATATTTTTGAAATAACCCACCAAACAATAATAAATAAAAATATAGGGATTATAAAATATAAAAACTGCCGAATTATTTTACCCATATAAATTACTTTGTATTGATTTGGTCTAAATCAAAATTTAGTTTATCGTTGCGTATTTCCCCAAGTATTTTTTGATTAATACGACTTCTAATATCATAGGTTTGTTTTAACAACCCATTATTTACTGCTTCGTTCATTAAATCTTCTAAACGAGTAATCTGTTCTTCGTTAAGAAAAATACTAATTTCCTTAATGTCGTCCGCTTTTAGGTTTTTTTCTAAAGACACGCTTTTGTCAATTACGGATTGGGGGTAGGAAAATTTTGATTCCTCGACGAACCAACCATCAGCTTTTCCTTGATTTTTTGCGTAATAAAAATAACTTTCGATGAACGACTCCAAGAATTTTTTAGCGGCGACCGGGTTTTGCGCAATAAAATTATTGGACATAACTATCGCCCCGACAGGATTGAATAATTTTAATATCCTTACTTTACCATTTTCTTCAAAAGCCGCCATTGCTGGATCCCATGTCGCAAATGCATCCACGCTTTCCCAAGTTTTTGGTGATCCTTTTTGGAGAATATTTATTTGTTCTGTAATATCAAGGTTTTTAATGTTAAAATCTTTTAAATCTAATTCATTCTCTTTAATAAAACTTAGAGCATGAACATGAGGAGATGAGCCAAACGGAATAGAGAGCGTCTTGCCTTTTAGGTCTGAAATTGATTTTATTGGAGACTCCAAAGGAACAATAATGCCATTCCTAAAGTCCGATAGACGCGCGACAATACTAAATTTTTCGCTTTTTGACAAAAGATTAATTGCTGGAAAATCAGCGACAAAAAGAACATCAACTTCTCCAGCCAAGGCCGCTTCGTTAAGAGGGCCACCATAATTAAACCCCTTGAAATCTCCGGATAACCCATTCTTTTCTAAAATGTCAGTGTGCTTCAAAATTTGAGCTAATTGTGCTTGAGGTATCCAAGCTGTTTGATAGCCAATTCTTATCGGAACAGTAGTGGTATTTTCTGGTTTGTTATTCTGAAAAAAGAAAACAACTGCCGACACTATTATGACCGCGATAATTACTAAAATGATTTTTGTGTTTTTCATAGTGTTAATTAAAATTAAAAATTATTTTATTAAGTCGCCAATTTCGACTCCAAGAGCATTGGCGATTTTTTTAATTGTTTCGACTGTTGGGTTGGGATTTTCTCCCGACTCAATTTTAACAATTGTATTATAAGCCACATCAGCTAACCGAGCTAACTTGTCCTGTGAAAGCTTGGTTTTCTTTCGTGCCTGTCTTACTTTTTGTCCTATTGATTTAGATTCCATAGACATTTGACTAATAATTTAGTAGTATTAAAATAGGTAATATAGACGAATTGAAATATATCATTCCACTACAATAATGATACTAAATAAATCAACTATTGTAAATAAGGAGGGCTCCTTAATCTTTTCCGCGTTGGGAGGATAGGACAAGGAAAAGAAAGAAAAGTCCGCCGAAAAAAAGGCCAGCCCAAGCGAGGGCGAGGCGGAAGGGGGGTGTGGGGGGAATTCCGCCTCGCCCGAGCCGAAGCGAAGCCCCGCCGCCCTGCTCGTTCAGAGCAGAACCCCGCACAAAAGTTTTCTTTTCCTTTTAGAAAAAAAAATCGGGCGCGCGCAAAATAAAAAATGTGAAGAAAACTTTTTTGCGGGGTGGCGAGCGTCAGCGAGCGGCGGCGGGGCGGAGCGTCAAAATTCGCAGTCCGGATTTTCGTCAAAAAAAGTTCGGATTTTAACCAAAAGGCACCGCCAATTTTCAGAATTCGGATTTTGGGCGAATGTTGCCTCGCCCCGCCAGAGGCGGGGCTCGGCTTCGGCAAAGATTTTGAAGGCATTTTTGAAATCCAAAACCAAAGTGCGGTCGGCAATGCGGAAGTTCGCCGTGCGAAGCACGGGCAAAATGAAATTTTGCAAACCAATCTTTTTTCTTTCGCTTTCAGCGAAAGGTTGAGCGTATTTTTCTTTGATTGCCCAAAAACTAATTTCAAAACAATATGGACAACATAAATTTACAAACCAAAAAGATTTTTCTCTATGCCCGCAAATCCACGGACGAACCCGAAAGGCAGGTTTTGAGTATTGAGGCGCAAATGTTTGAATTGCGAGAATATGCCAAAAAAGAAGGGCTAAATATCGTCCGTGAATTTGTGGAAAGCAAAACCGCCAAAGAGCCGGGCAGAGAAATTTTTAATGAAATGGTGGCAAGCATAGAGAAAAATCTTTTTGGTTTGATCCGACACCGCAGGGAAAATTTATGTTGTCCATTGCTTTTGGGCAATCAAAATATTATGTTGATAATCTTTCGGAAAATATAAAGAGGGGTATTCGCCAGAAATTGCGCAATGGAATATGGCCCGCTTGGGCGCCATTGGGCTACATAAACGACAAAAATGCCCGCTGTATCGCCGTGGACAAAGAAAAGGCAAAGTATATCAAGCGGGCTTTTGAAATGTACTCAACTGGCGAATACCCTCTCGCTCAAATCCGAAAAATTATCAATTCCTTGGGCTTGGTTGGCAAGAAAGGCAAAATGCTTTCCGTATCAAATTATCAGTATATGCTGAAAAATAAAATCTATTACGGCATGATTGAATATAACGGTGAATTGTATGACGGAAAGCATGAACCGATTATCACAAAGAAACTTTTTGATTTATGCCAAGAAGTGATGGCGAACAAGAGCAAACCGAAATCGCCAAAACTTAAGCCTTACATTTTTAGAGGATTTTTCCGTTGTGGAGAATGTGGCTGTTTCATTACCACTGAAACACAAAAAGGACATAACTATCTACGCTGTACCAAACGGAAAAATCCTTGCTCGCAGAGATATGCCAGAGAGGACGCCATCACTTCTCAAATAAAAGAAGAAATCAAAAAAGTTTCCTTGTCTTCCGCTTGGGCAAATGCTTCAATCAATTATTTTGAAAATGAGAAAATGAAGATTGCCCAAGCGGAAAGCTCTTTCGCCCAAAAAGCGAGAAATGAGCTTGTGGAGATAGAAACAAAACTTGATCGTTTGCTTGATTTGCAAATGGACGGCAATTTGTCGCAAGCGGAATATGCCACCAAAAAGCACAAGTTCATTCTCGCTAAAAAAGATTTGGAAGAAAAAATATCCGCTTTTGGGCGAAAGAGCAATAATCGGTTCGAACTTGCCATTGCCTTTCTAAAAGAGGCCAACCAAGCCGAAAAATACGCTCAACAAGAAAATCCCGAAAGGATTCGGGATTTTCTCAAAAAGATTGGTTCGAACTTCCGCATTGCCGAGCGGACGCTTTCGTTCCCCCTCAAAAATGCTTGGATTCTGGCGGGGGAATACCATGGCGAGGCGCAACGCGCCGAGGCAACTTCTTACGATTTCACAAAAAGTGAAAATTGGCGGAGAGGGTGGGATTCGAACCCACGAGGACCTTACGGCCCTACCGCTTTTCGAGAGCGGCGCTTTCGACCAACTCAGCCACCTCTCCGCGTCAAAGGCGGGAGTCCGCCTCTTTTCCTTTCAATTTTTTCCTTAACTCGCCGCAGGCTCGCCCAAGAAAAAAATTGTATTAAGACTACAACAACAATAGCGAATAATCACCAAAAAATCAATTATTTGACAATAATATCGCGTTGCGTTACTATATACTTAAACAAACTATGATAAAAAGCTTTGGAGGGAAAGAAACGAAAAAAGTGTTTAATCGAGAATTTGCGAGGAAACTGCCACATGATATCCAACGCGTCGCTCTACGAAAACTACTCATGATTGATGCAGCTCGCGATCTGCGCGATCTCATGGTGCCCCCCGCAAACCAACTGGAGCAACTCGTGGGCAACCGGCTAGGACAATACAGCATTAGAGTAAACAAACAGTGGAGAATATGCTTCAACTGGAAAGAAGGAAACGCATATACTATAGAAATAACCGACTATCACTAAACTATGCCTAAAAAAAACCCACCAATCCATCCCGGTGAGATTCTCATAGAAGAATTTATTAAGCCTCTCAATATCACCCAGTACCGCCTCGCAAAAGATATCGGCGTACCCGCGCGGCGTATCAACGAAATTGTTCATGGAAACCGCGCCGTGACCGCGGACACGGCGCTTAGACTCGCGCGTTACTTTGGAGTGTCGCCTGAATTCTGGCTCAACCTCCAGACGCACTATGAACTAGAAATACGATCTGACACGCTTGCCGGCCGTATCAATCAAGAAGTTAAAGTCCTGCAACCAACCTAATGACGAAATTTACGAACTCTTGTATACTGACAGCATGATAAAAAAACAAACAATTAGAAAAGCAATCATTCCTGTGGCAGGATTTGGCACACGATTTTTACCTGCGACCAAAGCTCAGCCAAAGGAAATGCTCACCTTGGTTGATAAGCCAGTCATCCAGTATATTGTAGAAGAGGCAGTGGCCTCAGGAATCACTGATATTATCCTGGTTACCGGCCAAAACAAGCGCGCCATTGAGGACCATTTCGACCGCAACTTTGAATTGGAGTATCGGCTTAAGCAGAAAGGCAAAAAAGAACTGCTTGAAGAAATCGAGAGAATCAGCAGTTTGGCGAACTTCTACTATGTCCGCCAAAAAACTCCGCTTGGAGACGGGCATGCGGTGCTACAAGCAAAAGACCTGATTGGTCCGGATGAGCCTGTGGCCATACTATTCGGAGATGACATTGTGGTAAACAAAATTCCAGCGCTCAAGCAACTCATACGCGTCTACGAAAAATACCAAGATGTTGTTTTGGCGGTAGACAGGGTTCCAAAAAACGAAGTAGCGAGTTATGGAATTATCGATGTCGCTTCGAGTAACGGAAAAACTCATGAGGTGCGTGGTTTTGTAGAAAAGCCAGAACCAAAAAATGCGCCCTCGAATCTTGCATGGATCGGCAAGTGTATCATCACCAATGAAATTTTCGAAATCCTCTCAAAAATGAAGCGCGGCAAAAGCGGAGAAATCCGTTTGGCAGATGCATTCAGCATCCTGCTTAAAAAACGATCGCTCTATGCATGCGAGCTAGAAGGGGATCGTTTTGACTGTGGGTCAAAACTTGGATTCCTAAAAGCAACGGTCGCGTTTGGACTCGCACACAAGGATCTCAAATCTGACTTCGCAAAATACCTAAAAGGTATTACACTATAAGAGGTAACATACACCTATGACAAAAATAAAAATACTAATATTCGCTTCAGTGCTCCTCGTGTTGCCCATACTCGGGCTAGGGTGCAAAGGAAGTGGAACCGTGTCTAAAGATTCCTTGCAACCAGTAACAGTAAACTACTGGCAGGTGTTTAACGAACCAAGTGACTTTACAGACGCCATTACCGCATTTAGGCAAACATACCCGCACATCAATATTAAAGTGCGCAAGCTTCGGCTTGAAGAATATGAAGATGCAATTATCCGAGCGCTTGCAGAAGGAAATGGACCAGACATTATTTCCGTACAAACCACCTGGCTAAAACAGTACCAAAATATACTATCAGTAATGCCGCAAAGTGTAACATTGCCGGCGACTGTTGTTGATGGCAATAAAAGCACAATAGTGCTTCAAACTATCAAACTCCCTTCGAGCCAGGATCTACGGACTGCTTTTGTAGACGCTGTGGCTACGGATGTTGCCATAGGGACACAAATCTACGGACTCCCCTTGAGTGTGGATACCTTGGCGTTGTACTACAACCGACAATTGTTAAATCAAGCTGGCGTTGCATCTCCTCCGCGAACATGGGAAGAACTAAAAAATGCGGTAAAACTTCTCACCACACAGGATAAAAATGGAAACATCATACAAGCAGGTGTTCCACTCGGCGGAAGCCGCAACATTAACCGCGCACCAGATATTTTGGCAGTTCTTATGATGCAGAACGGCACGGAAATGACAAAAAATAACAAAGCTACGTTTAACCAAATTCCCGCAACCATCCAAGATCCAGCAATAGTGCCTGGGCGAGATGCGTTGCGGTTTTATGCAGACTTTGCCTCCCCCGCAAAAGAAGTGTACACATGGAACGAAAACCAGCCGGAATCAATGGACGCGTTTGCAAACCAGCAAGCAGGATTCTTTTTTGGCTACTCCTACCACGCGCCACTCATCCGCTCGCTCGCTCCAGGTATTGATCTTGGCGTCACCAAGCTTCCTCAAATTGCAACAACCGGAAAACAAATTAATTTTGCAAATTACTGGCTTGAAGGCGTTACCAAACAAACAGCATATAAAAACGAAGCATGGGCATTTATCCAATTCATGACATCAGAACGAGGAGTTGCCTCATTCCTACAACATTCAGAAAAACCAACCGCGCTTCGAGCGCTGATCGCCTCCCAGCGCGGCAATGACATGCTTGCTCCGTTTGCGGACCAGCTTCTCACCGCGCAAACCTGGTACCATGGCAGAAATGCAGCTGCCATGGAAGAAGCGCTTCGCACTGCCATTGAACAGGTTGTATCCGGCAGCAAAGAGCCGGACGCAGCAATTGACGGAGCAGTCCAAAATACAAACTTGACCTACTAGCATGAAACGATTTGCCGCCATTTTTTTACCGTTGATTGCACTGGCCTTGATCCCACAAGAAACACATGCCGAATTTTTACGTGCCTGCACGGCAACCGGCAACTGCGGGGTCTGCGACATCGCGGCTACAGCTATAACCCTTGGCAAATGGCTTATTACGGGTGCGGGAGGACTCGCGCTTATAGTAATTGTATGGGCTTCAATAGGAATGATCGCTTCAGCTGGAAACGCAGAAAAAATCGGGGCCGCAAAAAAACAAATTTTAGGCAGCATAGTAGGAATCTTCATCGTGTTTTCGGCATTTTATGTGGTGCTCTGGATTATTATGGCGTTTACAAACCCCTCTAGTCAGCTCGGGTATGCAACAAGCCCCGAACAAGGAGCAAAAGTAACAGACTCAGCTGGGCTGAAAGGTTTTCTTGGAGGAGTTGCATGGTGGGACATCTGCAACGAAGCGGATCTGCGCGCTAATGGCGATGCACCGGGATCCATACAAAACGAAACTGCTGACTGCAAATTCTGGGGAGATGACACCTTGTGTAGCGACAAAAATAATAAAGTGTGCTGTTCCGGAACATGCCAGGATGCTCCCTGTGCGCCAATGTAGCTGGATTGCCGGAATTAACCATTACAACTCTTTTGGATGCGGCAAGCAAATGCAGTAACTGCATCATTATAACTGGCGGAACCGAAGGCGGGCATGTCTCGCACGGACCCGGGCTTAATGTGATAGATATTGCCTACTCACCAGCTGCAATATCTGCGCTTGAAGCTGCAGGCGTGCAAAAGGCAAATCCAAATTTTACAAGAGGCTACACATGCGAAGCAAACGGCGGACCATCCAGTTGTACTACTGCCCAATGGCTCCACACTGAACTCTAACTAAACACACTGCATATGAAAAAAATACTCTTCATACTACTTGGTATGTTACTCCCGCTTTCCCATACTTTGGCCGCAGACCCAGGAAGCGCGACGCTTAATCCCTTAGGATCAATACCAGTCCCGCAAGAATTATTTGGCCGTTTATTGCGCTTTTTATTGGGATTTGTCGGCGTAGGCGCGCTTACCTTCTTTATTATTGGCGGCATTATTTTGCTTATGTCGCAAGGCAATGCAGATAAAGTCAAAATGGGCAAAGACACATTGGTCTGGGCAATTATTGGAATGTTCGTAGCGTTTACGAGCTACATCATTCTGCGGTTTGTATTGGAAATCATTATCACGCCAACCGCATAGTTATCAACACATTGCTTTTGCGAAAAACCTATTTGTATTGTATAATTCATGTATTAATAAGTTGTTAGTATTAAATTTTTATACTATGTTCACGCGAACAAACATCAAGCTCCCCTGGAAAATGATTTTAAGCGGATTGTTCTCACTAAGTTTCTTGGCGCTCACGCTTGCGCCAGCCTCGGTTGCCGCGGTTGGACTAGGCGGTAATTGTGACACCGTATCAACCTGTGACAACAACTATATCTGCGACGCCGGAAAATGCGTTTCAACAGATCCGCAAGATAGTGGATATGGCCTAAAATCAAACTTCAAAGACCTAGGCATCAACCAAAGCAGTGATCTTAAGGGTTCGATCGCAAATATTATCAATATTATCCTTGGGTTCTTGGGTATTGTTGCAGTAATCATCATCTTAGCTGGTGGATTTAAGTGGATGACAGCAGGCGGCAATGAGGATAAAGTCGCAGAATCGCGACAGATGATTATCCAAGGCATTATAGGATTAGTAATAGTATTTGCCGCATGGGCAATTGCGAGCTTCGTGATTTCAAACCTCCAGTCAGCAACTGCCTAGTATACGAAAAACGTTTTACCGACATATGCACAACCCCGCCGATTCGGCGGGGTTGTTTGTTGCCCCAAAAGTATGTTTTTGGTATACTGTACATGTATCTATTAATTATATATAACGCTATGTCTATACATAAGACACTCTCTGCGAAAGCATCCTCAGTACTTGCGCTTGGTATGTTAGGGTTAGCACTTTTTGCGCCAGCTATAGCAAGCGCTCAAGGTGACCCTGCCACAGATTTCGGCCTTACCGATGCGCAACAGATTAATGTAAGCGGGTCCCAAACAGACCCTAAAATCGTTATTGCCAACGTGATTAACATCGCGCTCGGATTCTTGGGCATCTTGGCAGTCATTCTCATTATCTATGCCGGATTTAAATGGATGACAGCAGGCGGCAACGATGACCAAGTTGGCGAAGCGCGCAAAATGATTCTGCAGGCAGTCATCGGACTGGTCATAATCTTCCTTGCATACGTGATCACCAACTTCGTGGTGACCCGACTGAGCGAGGCGGTTTAGATAATCACCACAAAAGGCCATACGCATATATGACCACACGCCGCATCGCAAGCGCTCTATTACTGCTATTGGGACTTACCGGATTCTTGGCAAGCCCGTCGCTTGCATTTGCGCAACGGAGCCAGGCAGGAGAGGATGCGCTCCAATTTTTGGATGCAATCGCGGTTACAGGCGGGCTTACGGACGCGAATAAAGCAGTCGGATCAAGTAGCGAGAGCGCAGTGCTTAGCGTGATCAGTAACATCATCAATGTCATCCTTGGGTTTATAGGGGTCATCTTTTTTATCCAGATGTTCTATGCGGGATTTAAATGGATGTCCTCCGGTGGCAACGATGAAATGGTGTCTGAATCAAAACAAACTATCAGAAATGCGGTTATTGGTATTGTGGTTGTGTTTGGGGCATTTATTATTACGAACTTTGTATTGAATCAGATAGCTAGTATTACCGGACCCACGCGGCCGCAAGCGCCGATTGAAATACCGATAGATAGCGGTGAAGACCCTAACCTGGGTGCGGGTGACGGTGATCTTGATTTCGGCGATATTCCGCCTCCGCCCGAGCAGCTCGGCAGCTGCACGGCGCGCTATGAGCAAAGTTCTTGGGATAATGGGAA
>Ga0210050_1001919_pt1 | contig 21113 bp, 17 predicted proteins | sample CryGey132114_all_FD_185463 | JGI IMG/M metagenome (GOLD analysis project Ga0210050, IMG submission 185463) | Groundwater microbial communities from aquifer - Crystal Geyser CG22_combo_CG10-13_8/21/14_all (SPAdes) (version 2) | ecosystem: Environmental > Aquatic > Deep subsurface > Groundwater ... | reverse complement strand
AAATGTCGGCATGTCGTTTCCCTTCCTGTATCCTGCTGTTAAAACTATGCGAAACGAAACGGGTACCAAAAGTTAGGCACTTGTTCCAAATGGCATGATGCACTAATATCCATAAAAGTCAAGTACTCGTAGTGTACTCTAAAGGTCCCATTTTAAGCCATTTTTTACACACTGTATCGAAAAACCGCCGGTGCTAACGCGCCGGCGGTAGAAATTCATATCCTTCAGGAACAGAGAGTGTCTTTGGTTCTTTCCCATCCCAAGAAATTTCACCATTAGCAACCATACTGGTAATAAGTGGCTGATATTTGTGCTCAGCTTCATTTACCACTTTACCAATTTCGTCAGCAGTCATTTCTTTTGTAAGTGGCACACGAACTTCAAAAAAAGCCGGTCCCCGATCGTACTCATCGGTCACAAAGTGCATCGTCACGCCTGACTCCTCAATTTCGCCGTTATCAAGCGCTTCTTTTGCCGCTTCGTGCACGTAGCGACCATACATACCGTCGCCGCCAAATTGTCCGTTTAGAAGCGAAAGTGATGCCGGGTGAATATTGAATGTCTTAGCAGGATCAAGTCCTTTCACGAGCTTGAGCCAACCAGATAATGCAACCCACTCTGCGCCAGCTTCCTTAACTATGCGTTTATAGCCCTCAGCGTCCCAGGTTTTCTTGCCCGACTCAGAGAGTGTAGGGGGGAAGTGAATAAATTTGATGCCAAGCCGACCAGCACGCTCCCTGACGCCGCCGTATTCGTGATTTGAAACCACCGCGACGATATCGGCGTCAAGCTCCTTGCTGGTAACAAGATTTTCAAATCCAGACCCGCCACCATCTTTTGATCCTGATGCAAATATAATGAGTTTTGGCCTGCCTGTTTTGAGTTTTTCCATATTATTTCCTTTCCCCGCAATTTTTATACTAACAATCATTCTACCGTAACCGATTTTGCAAGATTACGCGGTCTGTCAACATCAAATCCGCGCAATATTCCAGCGTAATAAGCAAAAAGCTGTAGCGGCACTGTAGACAAAATTGGTGAAAGGGCTTCGTGCGTCTGTGGAATGTAAAAAGTATCCTGTGCTATACGCGCAATTGCGTCATCTCCTTCTGTTGCGATAACAATCACGGGACCATTTCGTGCCCTAATTTCTTCAATGTTTGATATAGTTTTTTCATACACTAAATCGCGAGGCGCAATAGCGACTGTTGGAAATGTTTCGTCTATCATAGCAAGTGGTCCATGCTTCATTTCACCCGCACCATACCCTTCGGCATGCACATAAGCAATTTCCTTTAATTTCAATGCCCCTTCAAATGCAATGGGCATACTCATTTTCCTACCAATGTATAAAAAATTTTCATACGTGCGATATTTTTTTGCAATATTTTCTATTCTACTAGACTGAGCAAGCACATCTGACATTTTCTCTGGTAACACTCTCATTTCTCGGAGGACATCCTTTGACTGTACAGTTTTAATTCCTCGTAGTTCTCCTAAAAATAACGCAAACAAAACCAAAACCTCTAACTGGGAAATGAACGCCTTCGTTGAAGCAACACCGATCTCGGGGCCGGCATGATTATAAACACCTGCATCTGTCTCGCGTGCGATTGTCGAGCCGACAGTATTTACAATTCCAAGCGTAAGTGCCCCTGCATCTTTCGCGCGTCGCAGTGACGCAAGAGTATCGGCAGTTTCTCCTGACTGTGAAATTGCAAGTACCGCAGTTTTGCTAGAAATTGGAAGATCTCTATAACGAAATTCCGAGCCAATCTCCACCTCAGTCGGAATGTGCGCGAATTTCTCAATAAGGTACTGCCCGACCATTCCTGCGTAGTATGCTGAGCCACAGCCTATAATAATGATCCGCTCGACGACCTTGAGCTTATCTCTAATATCTTCGAGGCCGCCAAGTTTTACGAATCCCTCATCAGGCAAAAACCGACCACGCGCACTGTCCTCTAATACAGTTGGTGTTTCCATAATCTCCTTGAGCATGAAATGTTCATATCCGCCTTTGCTTGCTACTTCTGTGTCCCAATCAATTCTGTCTATCTCGCGATTCACTTCTTTTTTATCAAATGTTGTTATATGGTGCTGGTCTTTCTTCAGAATCGCCATTTCACCGTCTTTTAAATACACTACGTCACGTGTGAATGCGACAAGGGCAGCCGGATCCGAGGAAACAATTCTGGAGGAAGCAGTTATTCCGATAACGATTGGACTTCCCATTCTTGCAACAATGAGCGTATCGGGATACTTGCGATGTAAAACGACCAGCCCATATGTTCCCCGCACCTGTTTAAGTGTTGTGATTACGGCTCCATTCATATCTCCCACGTCTGCGTACTCTTGTTCAATTAAATGTGCGATTATTTCTGAATCCGTTTCAGAGGAAAATGAATGTCCTTTTTTTTCTAACCCAGCTTTGAGTTCGCTGTAATTTTCAATAATACCGTTATGTACTATCATTACATCGCCAGTGCAATCTGTATGTGGATGTGAGTTCTCTTTAGTAGGCGCACCATGTGTTGCCCACCGTGTATGTGCAATACCAACCGTATCATATATGTTGTCTGGAACCTTTTTTTTCAGTGCAGTAACCTTACCTACTTCACGTACACACACTCCAGATGAAACGCACAGACCAGATGAATCATATCCGCGATATTCAAGTGATTGAAGGCCTTCGAGCAAAATTGGTACAGCTCTCTTATCACCGACATAACCAACAATTCCACACATACAAAAAGACTATAGCATCAACAATGAGGTACATGAAATTACATGCGGTACAATGATTTTTATGTTTGGGAAATTATTTCTTCGTATTTTCGGGCTATTCCTTTTTGTCGCGGTCATATTCACACTCGCTATATTTATTGGAAATTATGTCGCAGAAAGTGATACTGCAAAAAATCTAGTGCAATCATACGGCTACCTCGGAATACTCGTAGTCGCAATCATCGGCGGTTTTAACGTCCTTGTGCCAATACCAGCTGCAATATTTACTCCTGTGTTTTTGGCATCGGACCTACCAATAACAGGAATTATTATTACGCTCGCAATCGGTACCACCATCGCCGATGTGCTTGGGTATGTTATTGGAAGGTGGGGACACCACTCGTCAGAAATACGAACATATCCTTTTTTCGATAAAATAGAAGATATCCGCGTACGATATCATCCTTTCATAATTCCATTAATCTTCCTATATGCCTCACTTGCCCCGTACCCTAATGAGGTAATAGTCATTCCACTTGCGTTCTTGGGTATGCGCCTTCGTGTAATGATTCTTCCCTTGTTCTTGGGAAACCTGATCTATAACGCCATTCTCGTCCTCGGAATATCGGGAATCACCGAACTTTTGAAATTTTGATGTAAAAAAGAGTGAAGGCGCGCCGATTGTGCGGCGCGCCTTACTATTTGGTGATGGTCTTCGTTTCGTTCTGTGCAAACGTGAACGTTCCAATGACCTTGTCTTCCTCTCCATATTCACCGAATTCTTCAATGCGGACAAAGAACACACACCCTAAATCTTCGAGTACGGCTAGGTAAAGCATGAGGTATGATGCTTTCCCAGAAATCAATCGCGTCTCGAATTGCCTTGTCCAGATTATGACGTGCCTGTATAACCATGGACTTTGGGATGCTTCTTGCCATGTTTTCCTCCATGACATTGGGTCGTTCCTGATTGAACAACCCCCTCCGCTTGGGAGGGGGTTGTTTTGATTTTCTTGATCAATCAACGCAATCCTCTCCCGCGGAAGGGATTCCTCGACAGGAGTAGTGTGCGATGAATTACTTTCATAATCCAAATGTAGCACATGCGCAACAATATACAACTGGTAGAATCTGCCTGTGGCAGGCAGGCTCTAACCCCCCACCAATATTCGTTGGTGTGGGGGCGTGCCTACGACCTCGTCATTATCAGTACAAGCGAGGCGCATCGCGAGAGCGTGTGTATTCCACGTTATGTGCAGCTGCCAAGACTCGAACTTGGGACCTCGTCGTTATCATAACAAACGAGGCAGATCGCGAGAGTATTGTACTATCGTTCTGTGTGCGCGTGCCAAGACTTGAACTTGGGACCTCGTCATTATCAGTGACGCGCTCTAACCATCTGAGCTACACGCGCACACAGAAAAATAGTAAAGAACAATACTCTCATGATTGCCGAGTGCCATGCTGATATGTTTTACATATCAGTCGAGCGCTCCCCGCCCGTACCGAACGGTACGTTCGGGCGGGTAACCATCTGAGCTACGGTCGCAAATGAGGAAGCGAAGCGTGCTTACGCAGTAAGCAATGTGAGAGCGAGAGCAGTTTGAAAGCTTGTTTTCAGAACTGGTCGAGCGAATACATTGGATTGCGCAGAGCGACATTTCGTCCGAACGCCGCGACTGTATGCTTTGCATACGTCCGTCGGCAAGCGAATATTAGCAAAAATAGCGCTTATTCTCAAACAGCTTGCATTAAAAATATATTGTGTTATCATGTTTTAAGTTCGTACCTTCAGCAAGAAAGGAAAAGTGATGATTCAATTTATTCGCAGCAGGTTTTCATCCGTAAAGAAAAACAAAAACGGAGAGAATCCTACTCATCAGAAGCGAAACGTCTCTAGGGCGCATACTGAAAAGAGAACGCACTTGACGATCAACGATCGAAAAGCTCTCGAAAAACTTCGTAAGCGTAAAGCTCAACAGAAGACAGTGGCACAAACGCCCTGAAGAAGTTCCACTTCTTCATCACGCTCCCAAATATTGCACAAACGCCGATACCATGGTGGTATCGGCGTTTTATGCATGTACAACAGTATATATACTCTTTTGTTCTGTCCAAATGCCGGTCTTTCCCCTCAACCTGCAAAGCAGGTCGGGCGAACATCTTGCTATGCAAAATGTTTTTAGCCGACTATCACGTGTAGATTGCCGTACGACACGATTGCGGATTTGTTCCTCGTACGAGGGAACAAATATCGACCGGTAACTAAATGACACCGAAGTGCATTTAGAATTCCGATTGGATTATTCCACGACCAGCTTCCGCTAGCCGTGCCTTGTTCATGTGTATCCCAATTTTCATTGGGCATGGACTATACCTTCACCCTTCCACAGGTATGTGGGTAGGGGCCAACGTCTTATGGCGACGGTTCTCCGACTTCAGTCGGCACGTTCGCCATCTTCATCCCGCTCGCACGGGAATCCAGTCTCTACAGGTTCTAGGAGAATCACTTATTTATCCGAGTTTATATCGCATCGAAGTTATGATGCAGCGGTCAATAAGATCTGCGAATTTGGATCTTGACTCTTTTCGCCAAATGCCCAAACGATACCACTGTTTATTCTTCTCAATCATTGGATGTATATCGTGTAATTGGGTGAATGCCTTCTTGATACGCTCATTTTCTTTTAGAGAAAATGATTGCGTATTCAAGTGATATCCTGCCAAGGCGTCGTTGCGGATGACTGCATTGCCGTCATCCATAAACCACACGGCGACTGACAATGGATCTTGGATAATCGTTTCGATGTTATCAGGCAACACTTTCTTACCACCTTGATAGAACTGCTTACGCAGTTTGGTAAGCTCAGGGTGACTGATCGTGCGAAGTTTCAGCGCTTGTGTCGGTTGGTACAGCGTAGGTGCAGTAAGCAGAAACGGCTTCAACTTCTCGTGCATCCAATCAACATACGCTTTCTGCTTTATTGAATGCGTCTTCGCGAAACGATAATTCTTACTTGTTCCTTTCCACGCAGTGTGTAGGCAGCCATCTCCCAATAGTGAGCCGTGCACGATGGACACTTGCTCTTTATTGAGTGATATTTTCTTTAATTGTCGTATCTCGGACGAATAGGTGATTCTCCTAGCTTCCCTCGGTATTACCATAGCTTCATTGTATCATGAGGCCGTAGGCTTCACCGATATGAGTTGGTTTTTTCTGCCAGATTACTCTTGACAGGTCGCAAAGTTGTTGTTTACTAAGACGACTTAGTCCTTGTTACCGAACTTACCGTGGGCCGCTATAAAAACGGACATCGGGTATTCCCGGCTCCCTTGACTTGACGGGCGGTATCTTGTGTTGTGTAATATTACTACTACATGACCAAACACCACTGGGCAAGCGGATTTCCCGCACCCTAGCGGTTTCGAAAGGATTTCTTTTTCTTCCCCTCTTTTCGTATCTGATCACGCAGCGCGAGTATCTGATGATACCCAGCATCGGTGAGATGCTCTTTGCGCTCCATCATAAGTACGATCTCTTTGAATATCCTGTAATCGTGGCGCTTTTTCGCCTGAAGCGGATACTTATCGAGAAAAGGGAATAGATACTGTGCCATATCCTTACGTCCACCAATTTTATACTTTACATGTGGCAACCATCCATATCGTTCATAGGAGAGATCATATATACGACCAGCTCCAATAGTGATACAGATGCGCTCTAGGATTTCACGATCATCCGCTCGAAGCTCGATTTCGAACTCCGGACGAATCTCAGATCTACGCTTGAGCGTTTTGTGCTTGCCAACACTGACGGAGAAGCACCCTTCTCCATCGATAAAACCGGCAACGTAGGTCGGCGGCAGTATTTTCCTATCGATTCGTTCCTTCCCAAACGGCACCTGCAACACATTGTTGCGGCGGCCTCTCTTTTCAAGAGACTCTCGTTTGGTACTACGAACTCTGCTGACTTCTCGCATATCATTTGTTGTGATTACTCACTCCATACCTCGAGGTTAATATACCACGAGGAATATACGAGATCTCCCACGGTGACCCATGTATCTGTGTATAGGTATCTCGATGTCACTACACATGATGCGTCTGGTGTGTACGGCGGGATTCTCTCTGTACTCGCGAGATCTCCCACACATCATGCCACTAACTGACATTCAAGCTAACTACTGCTACCCGCGCACCAAATTGAGTTTGGTGCGGGACTCCGTCGAGCTCTCGCCCGACTTCGCTTTCACCCTTCATACACCGCCTCACGACGATGCACTGTGATTTCGCTTCACCCCTGCCGTACAGGGGAGGACGGACTTCCTCACCACGTTGAAATTTCAACGTAGATAGGTCACCGACTAGATACACGGATCGCATGGCGACCCGAGTACAAGGCTCGAGAACGTATTCACGGCAGTATGCTGACCTGCCATTACTAGCGATTCCAACTTCAAGTGGTCGAGTTGCAGACCACTATCCGAACTGAGGATGCTTTTGAAGGATTTGCTTACGCTTGCGCGATCGCGCCCCGTTGTGGCACCCATTGTAGCGCGTGTGCAGCCCAGGATATCAAAGGGACATGCTGACTTGGCGTCATCCTCACCTTCCTCCCCCGTGAGGGGGCAGTCTCGCCTGACACTTGTAACAGGCAACGAGGGTTGCGTTCGTTACCCCACTTAAGGGAACAATTCAAACCACGAACTGACGACAGCCATGCATCACCTGCCAAACAATCTCGAAGACATCTCTGGTTTCCCAGAAATCACAGTTTGGTTTCAAATCCTGGTAAGGTTCTTCGCTTAGTTACGAATTAAGCCACACGCTCCACCGCTTGTGCGAGCCCCCGTCTATTCCTTTGAGTTTTAAACTTGCGTTCGTACTACCCAGGCGCCTTGCTTAACGCGTTAGCTTCGCCTCCCAGAGGGTCGATACTCCGAAAAGCCAGCAAGGATCGTTTAGGCCTAGGACTACGGGGGTATCTAATCCCCTTCGCTACCCTAGGTTTCGTGTCTGAGTGTCAGGAATGCGCCAGTCTGCTGCCTTCGCTTTCGGTGTTCCCCATGATATCAACGGATTTCACCCCTACACCATGAGTTCCACAGACCCCTCGCACCCTCTAGCGATGCCGTTTCGCTCGCGATTCCGCGGTTGAGCCACGGGATTTAACGAACGACTAACATTGCCACCTACACACCCTTTACGCCCAGTAAATCCGGGTAACGCTTGAGGCTCACGTATTACCGCTCCTGCTGGCACGTGATTGGGAGCCCCTTATTCATAAGCTAATGTCAATAAACTTCTTCACTTATAAAAGGTGTTTACGCACCGAAGTGCTTCATCCACCACGCGACATCGCTCCGTCACACTTTCGTGCATTGCGGAAGATTCTCGACTGCAGCCTCCCGTAGGAGTTTGGACAGTGTCTCAGTTCCAATGGTGGGGGTCAGCCTCTCAGCTCCCCTACGCGTCTTAGCCACGGTAGGCCATTACCCTACCGTCAAGCTGATACGAAGCAGGCCGCTCCAGAAGCGATAAATCTTTAATGCCACACTTTTAAAAAGTGTGGCATACCATCGAGAATTATCCCGGATTTCTCCGGATTATGCCCGACTTCTGGGTACGTTCCTACCTGTTACTACCCCGTCTGCCATGCCCACATCGCGGAACGCGATGTGGAAAATAACAAATCACAAATTCCAAAATGCAAACAAAATCAAAATTTCAATTTTCCAAATTCCAAACACGAACATGCGTGTTTAAAATTTAGTATTTGGTGTTTAAATATTGTTTGTTATTTGGTGCTTGTTTTTTGGTACTTCCACATCATGTACCATGATGTGGGCATTCGACTTGCATGCCTTATCCATGTCGCCAGCGTTCACCCTGAGCTAGGATCAAACTCTAATTAAGAATTAAAGCTGTAGTTAAAACTACCACCACACGTTATCTCTTTTACAAAGTTAGCGAAGGGTGAAACCCTGCCTGCCCCGTAGTCAGCGCGAAGCGTTGTACTACTGGGGAGCTAGGATCAAACTCTAATTATAGATTTGGACAGAACAAAAGAATATACATCGCCCGATCCGACCGCAACGCGGTTTAGGATTTAGGGCATCTTTCGTTCTTGTTTCTACCTTATCGCGCCTAATGAGAAGTGTCGCGAAAATTAATTTTCATGACCTTCGAATGAAGGCGCGCTATCAGATTTGTTTACAAATCTGATACCATTTGCTCGTTAAACATTCATTCATGCTTAACTTAGGTTGTCGACACAGGGATGTGTCGACTATAATGCTGTTGTACATAGAATGTGCTTATTTACGCACATTCTATTTTATTAAATTGTCAAGGTGCTCAATTGAGCACCTTTTTGCATTTCAAGATATGTGCGAAATTCGTTACATAATCCAAAAGCAAGAGTGCTCAAACAAAAACCGCCGAAGCGGAGTACTAAGAGTGTACTCGCTTCGGCGATGATGTCAAGACCATCAGGATGCACTAATCCCTTTGAGCTTCGCCCGCGCCACAACCCTTGCACCCTCGACTCCAACGCTCTTAATTATGGGAAAATTTGTCGTCTTACCGCCTTTTCCATTGTTTTCGCAAAAACCCTCGTAGCCGGGAATAGTCACCTTTGTTAGTTGTTCATGTGCGACAATTACTGCGCCCCTAAGTCCAGCGCTTCTGATCCTTGGAAAATTGGTCATTCAAGCCTCCGTTCTTTCTTCCTATCACAATACTATCTCCTAAACACAAAAAACCAAACTATTTCTTAAACCGAATACTGAATAACGGTATGACATAATTTAATATCATACTAAGTAGGTTTCTTCCTCCCAAAAACTAAAGACATTGTGGCAAAAACTAGGACATCCGATGTCCTAGTTTTTGCCTCGGCGCTCTATTGCCACCAAAAGCGGAGTTGCCAGAGCTAACGATGAATACGTTCCGGCAATCACCCCTACCATCAAGACGAGTGCGAAGTCGCGTGTTGCCTCAGGCCCTAGGAAAAAGAGCGTGAGCAAAACAAGAAGAGTAGTGAGTGAAGTATTTATTGATCGCACATATGTTTGATTTAGTGATTTACCTACGGTGAGAGAAAATTCTTCCTTCCGCCCTCTGTCTGCATTGTTCTTCAAATTTTCTCGTACACGATCAAACACAACAATAGTGTCGTTTACGGAGTAACCAAGAATAGCCAAAAGAGCCATTACAAAGAGAGTATCAACTTGCGAACCAAGAAAGTGCCCAAGCAAAGCGAATACTCCAAACGGCACGAGTACGTCATGAAGAAGTGCGACAACTGCAATCAATCCATATATCCATGAGGAGACAGGTTTTGACACTCCACGAAATGTAAACGCGATATAAAGAATGATTGCGAGTGACACTAAAACAATTGCAATCAATGCTTTATTGCGAAGCTCCTGCCCGATTGTAGGACCGATTTCATTTAAACGCTCAACCGACGCAACATATTCATTATTGATTGAAAACACCTCTTCAAGCGACCCACGCTGTTCATCACTAAGTACACCAGAGCGTATGATGTAGCCTTCATCTCCGGCTGGCCGTATTGATGTACCATTGAGACCAATGTTTGAAAGCGTTGATTGTACTGCATCCTGCGATGGCACTGTGGATGTATATCGCACTTCAATAAGGGTTCCTCCAGTGAAATCAACACCGAAGTTGAGACCAAAGAAAAGTACCGAGCCAAGCGAAAGGGCAACGATTACACCAGAAATCCAAAAGAATGTTTTTTTATATTTAACAATCAGCATAACTATAATTTGATACCACTTCCGAATAAGAACTTGGATACTGTGCCTCGCCTATCAATATTCAAAACAAGCAGTAGTGTTCTTGAAACAGTAATAGCCGTAATCATAGACACAAGCACGCCGACACCAAATACAAGCGCGAACCCTTCTACTAGAGATGTGCCGAACCAGAACAAAATCACTGCAGTAATGAGACTTGATAAATTACCGTCGCGGATTGGAAGCCATGCTCGTGCAAATCCGTTTTTAATCGCATCTGCCGTGGCATCTCCTTTTTCAAACTCTTCTTTTATGCGCTCAAAAATAAGCACGTTGGCATCCACCGCAAGTCCAATGGAGAGAATGAATCCTGCAATACCCGCAGCAGTCAATACTACTGGTACAAATTTGAATAGTGCAAGCATTACTACGATATATATTGCAAGAGAAATAATCGCCACCACTCCAGGAAGTCGATACCAGAGAATCATAAAGAGCGCTACAAAGGATATCCCCCAAATCGCCGCAACAAGGCCATCCGATACTGCCTGAGCACCAAGTGTTGCTCCGATAGTCTGTGTTGAAAGTAGTTCAATCGGCACAGGAAGCGCGCCAAAATTCAAATTGCGTACAAGCTCTTTAGCTTCATCCAAGTTGAAGCTCCCCGAAATCACTGCAGAGCCCCCGAGAATAGGTTCCTGAATAATCGGTGTTGAAATAGGTACACCGTCTAAGAAAATTCCAAAAATACGCCCGACATTTTCGCGTGTCATATCAGCAAAAAGATCCGAGCCTTCACTATTAAAATGGAGCGCGACCACCGGTTGGTTTGACAATCCGGCATGCCCCTGTCCGAATTCAACACTTGCACGAGAGAGGTGTGCACCGGTTACCGTCGCCGCTTCAAAAAGGTCACTGGAGTTTGCATTCGCATCATCCACTGCCACTCCTTGTTTCATCAGGCGAAACTCCAGGACCGGAGTTTGCCCTATGAGTGCGACCGCTTCCTGTGTATCTGTAATTCCTGGCAACTCTATAATGAGCCTCTCCTCCACTTCTCCCGTGAGCCTGCCTCCGCGCTCAGTCTGCACAACCGGCTCTGACACACCAAACAAATTTACGCGGCGCTCAATGGTGTCTCGAAGTGCTGCCATTGATTCGGCGACATCGGATGATGCAAGATTTGAAGTATCAGCCCTATACACTAGATGGGTTCCACCTGAAAGGTCAAGCCCTAGTTTGAATGGACGCGTGCCATTTATCTCCGATGAAACTATCCACCATCCAACAATAAGCCCCAAAACAAGGGCTGAAACAGCACCCACTCTAACTTGCCACATATAACGAGCAGTATAGCCGTGAGAGCCTCAAGAGGCAACGTCATTTACTTAAGATTGTATTCTTTTTTTAATTCGGCAATTCCCTCAGAGATAGATATTTTCGGCTGCCATCCAAGAATCTCTTTTGCTTTGCTGATATCGGCAACACTGTCCCTCACAGACCCGACGCGCCCTGCAATATGACTGGTGCCTGCGGTATTGTCTACGGCGGTGTTAACACTATCGGCGAGCTCATTGATGCTTAACTGCTTTCCCGTACCGATGTTGACAACCACTTTCTTTGTATCAACCTTTGCCGCACGAATCATCGCATTAATAGCATCATCAACGTATATAAAGTCACGCGTTTGTTCGCCGCTGCCCTCAATGGACAATGGCTCCCGATGTTTCGCTTTATCCATAAAAATTGAAATCACTCCGGCGTAGTGAGAGTCCGGTTTCTGGCGAGGTCCATACACATTAAAAAACCGCAATATGGCAACCTCAAGACCAAATAACCTGTGGTACAAAGATACATATTCTTCTCCTATGATCTTATGGAGCGCATAGGGGGATTCGGGAGAAAACGGTTCTTCTTCAGTGATTGGCAGTGGTGCATCGCTTCCGTACACAGCCGCTGACGAAACAAACACTATTTTTTTCACTTTCGCCTGACGTGCTAATTCAAGCACATTGACCAAACCATCCACGTTTACCGTATGGGTGAAGACCGGATCCTCGATGCTTTCGGCAACAGATGCAACCGCCGCCAAATGAAAAACAATCTCAGCATTAGCAAAGGCCGCTTCGCATTTTTTTATGTCGAGCGTACTTGAATGTATGAATGTTATATCCGATAAAACACTCTCTAGATTCTCTTTGCTCCCGCTTCTTAGGTCATCAATAACGACGACTTCTGCTCCTTCCTTTACAAGACGCTCACAAAGGTGCGATCCGATAAACCCTGCACCACCCGTCACTATAACTTTCTTTCCTTTCATCCTTCTATACTACGAGCCTTGTTCTGTTAGCACAACACGCGCTGTCTGAAACATAATATATAAATCAAGTAAGAGTGAGCGATTTTTCAGATAAAACAAATCGTAGGAGAGCTTGTCTTTTGTGTCCCTCACATTCGTTCCATGATGTGGATGTCTATCGTGCTTTATCTGTGCCCACCCCGTGAGCCCGGGTGTTATCAAGTGTCGCGCGTCGTAATATGGGATTTTGCTACTGTAATGGTTTACTAAGGGTGGCAACTCCGGTCTTGGACCGACAAATGAAAGATCTCCCTTAATAACATTCCAAAGCTGTGGAAGCTCATCTATCCTCAAACGGCGTATAACTTTTCCAACGCGCGTAATTTCACCGTGGCTGTCCATGATTTCGTCTCCCTTATCATTTGAGGTCATGCTCCTAAACTTAATAATTTTTATTTTATTTTGAAACTTTCCTACACGCTCTTGAGTTATGAATACATCTCCTCCGTCGTCCAACTTTATTGCAAGCGCAACAAATGGATACAAAACAAGAGAAGGAATGCCCATTATGATAGAGAGAATTATGTCTATGAATCTCTTAACCACATCATGAGTCCAAGACACACTTACATTTGAAAGCACCCACCTGTAATGAGTCAGAGAAAGCGGAACTCTGTCAAAAACATCCTGATAAAGCTGATTTACATCAATCAGTGCAAACCTTCTTTTTCTGAATGCGGTATCATATAAAATAGGCAAGACAGATGCCATTGAGTTATCCGACATATCTGCGGCAATAAATGCGTCATCTCCTTCTTCTGCAATACGACACACATGCTGTACCACTTGATGTGCGTCGATGTTATCTATGTCAAGTACAGTATCAAAAACAAAAGGGTAGTGCTTGTCGTCCCCAACTTCTTCTACGAGCTCATCTACATCAGGTCCTGATGCTATCAGTACTACTTTTGCTCTATATGAAGGTCGTATATATGGAAACATGTATACTCTCCATAGAAATACTAGACCTGAAGAAACAATGAGATAGATGGCGAGTATTGTTTTGGGAGCAATATCAAAAAGCGAAACGAGAAAAAAGAATACGGCAGCGATCATCATATTCAGCGTCTGCGTGTAAAAAATTGTTTGCGGTAATTTTGCCCTCAAAATCCTCGTATGTTTCCCATAAAGACCCGCAAGGAAAAAGATGAACGTCCATGCGATGAAAAGTATAGAAAACGGCACCAAATGCTGTAGGAACAAATCAAAAGCCGGGACATCAAATGAACGCAATGCTAAGCTAATCCACAAAGATGCCGCGAATATGACTATATCCCCCAGAAATAGTAGTATGTAGCCTTTTTTCGGTACTATTGACATAATGTGCCATAATCCTACACGCTAAAAAATATGGAGCAAGCCCGCACACTTACTCTTAGTTTGCGCCTTGCGCGTTCCATAAAAATGGAACTAACTGAGAGTAAGTGTGCGGGCAAGAGAGTAAAAATAATATGAAAAACGAAAAGAAAAAGATCTTATATCTGATAACAAAATCCAACTGTGGCAGAGCATCCTCGGAAACCCACGGTTTTCCGACATGCCACACCGGAAACGGTGTAGCATTGCCTTCCTCCACGGGGAAACAAGTGTTTCCCCGCCCCCCTTCCTCGCCCCGCCCCACAACTTACACTATAAATATTTCATGAAAAAAGAGAAAAAGAAAATCCTTTATATCATAACAAAATCCAACTGGGGCGGGGCGCAGCGCTATGTATATGACTTGGCCATAAATCTCCCAGAGGACAAGTTTGAGCCACTGGTAATAGTAGGTGGAGAAGGTGTGTTAATGCGGAAATTATCTGAAAAGAGAGTTCCTGTTATATCTATAAAGTCTCTCGGTCGTGATGTGCATATTTTGAGAGATTTCCGTGCATTTCGCGAATTGCTTAATATCCTAAAAAAAGAAAGACCAGATGTAGTGCACTTAAATAGTGGCAAGGCCTCGGGCCTTGGCGCTCTTGCCGCGCGCCTCAGAGGAGTGCCATGCGTCATCCAGACAGTGCATGGCTGGAGTTTCAATGAGGAGCGCTCTTTTCTGTGGCGCTCTCTAGTATGGATTGCATCATGGGTCACTGCCCTTTTGGCGCACAAAATCATAGTGGTTTCCAGACATGACTTTGAGCAAGCGAAAAAAATGCCCTTCGTTCAGAGAAATTCCTCTTGTATTCTAAATGCTATATCGGAACAAAATCTTCTCGCACGAGGAGACGCGCGCAATAAGATTTCGAACACACGAGATATCCCAAAGGGCGAAAGCGCAATATGGATTGGCACGATTGCAGAGCTCCACAAAAACAAAGGTCTTAAATATGGGATGCAAGCAATAAAGTCTCTTCTTGAAACAAACAGTCATATTTATTGGATAGTAATCGGAGAGGGAGAAGACCGTAGGTCTTTAGAGGAGTCTGTAAGGAAAGATAGGTTAAAAAAACATGTATTTTTGTTGGGGCATAAAGATGATGCGGCTCAGTATTTAAAAGCGTTCGATGTGTTCATGCTCCCATCAACAAAAGAGGGGCTTTCATATACTCTTCTAGAAGCGCGCTCAGCCGGAATACCAATAGTTTCAACCAACATCGGCGGGACCCCTGAGATAGTTAAAGATACGTCAGGTCTTATCGTTCCTGCAAAAGATCCAGAAAAACTTGCAGAAGCAATAGAAATGTTACTGTCTAACCCCATCAATCTTCAAAGTGATAAAGATGATCTCAAAAATATGTTAGAGGCCACTATTTCTTTATATTAGGATATTAGATCCCCAAAAACTCTTTCTGCTCATCTTCGTGCCTCACTGTGCGAGCATATTTTCTCATACCCATCAGCATTCCAAGAGCCAAAAATTCAATAATTAAATGAGATCCTCCATAGCTCATGAAAGGAACTGTTGTGCCAGTAACCGGCAGAAGCCCTAGGTTCATGCCAACGTGCACAATAAAATGACTAATGATTAGTACCGCCACCCCAACGCCAAATAAAGTTTCAAAATTACTTGCACCGCGCATAGCAGTTGAAAGCACGCGCCATATCACAATGCCAAACAATCCAAAAAGAAGCATGACCCCAACGAATCCCCATTCTTCTGCGAACGCGGCGAAAATAAAGTCTGTCTCATATTCCGGCAGAAATTGGAGCTTAGATTGTGTTCCATATCCAATCCCCTTTCCCACCACCTGCCCAGAGCCAACCGCAATTGTAGATTGATATGCATTATACCCAGCGCCTTGTATGTCGGCGAGCGGGTTTAAAAACGTTAAAAATCTATCTTTTTGGTAGTCAGCAAGTGCAAAATTCCACATAACTACAGAAGCAAAAACACCTATTACGGCAAGCGCAATGAGATGCTTCCTTGATATACCCGCAACTAGTACCATCCCAAGCCATATAGACGCAATGATAATAGCCGAACCAAAATCGGGTTGTAGAAATACCAGAAAAAACAACAAAAAGGCGTAGAGACCAGAGACCAAAATATGTTTTATGTGGGCAATCTCTATATGCCTTCTGGCAAAATATTTCGCTAAAAGTACTATTAACACGAGCTTTGCGATTTCAGCAGGTTGTATTGCGAAGATTCCTAAATCAAACCTGCTCTGTGCCCCCTTCACTATGTCACCGAATACGAAAATAAGTAGCAGTAGTAAAACAGTTATTCCAAAAATAATTGTTACAGTTATGCTTCTTCTTAAAAAACGATAGTCAAAAACACTGGAAAGAAAAAAAACGAAAATTGCAATAATGATCCAGAGAACCTGCCTTTCAAAAAAGGTGTTTTCGGACGCAAATGAATTCATCGTAATTAACCCCGCTAGAGACACGGATACAGCAGCAAACAGAAGAGGCCAATCAATATGTGAAAATTGTCCGAAGAAACCGCGCGTACTGGAAAGCATAAATATCCCTATTCAACGGGCACAACGGAGGGCAACACATCAACACGAGCGACCCTCCTTTCAAACTGTACAGGCCAAGTGAAAGAAACTACTATCGATTCTCCTCCTTCAATTAGGGGAATCAACGTACTTGATGCCGCAAACGCGTTACCTGCGCTATCAAATGCAACAGCTACTACTTCAGCGTCTTCTATGTCTTTTACGCCTGTATTGCCAATTACCGCAGTTACTCTGGGCATTGTGTCTACGTTAGTGACTTCTTTGTTTCTAACAACGAGAGTTGAGGAACGGTCATTGAGACGCTCCCACACAATTGGACCCGCAAATTCAAAAAACGCCCTTGTCGCATTTCGCTCTCCAGTTGCAATGTTGCCAATAAAAAATGGAGTTATAACACCTGGCATAATAAACATATATCCCTCTTTTTCAGCAACGAGCACATTATTCTCATCATATATCTTGAACCGATAAGGTGTTTTAAGAGCACCTGCGTTTTGATTTGGATTTTCTATATATACCACCCCGCTGTATTTTCCGTCCTCAACCTTAAACGTTCGAGCCCAAAGTGTAGCGTGGGGAATTAATTGTCTTTCATCTAAAAGCCTACAAGGACCACCTCTATCTATTGAGAACTCGTCCTGATTTAATTTCCCATCGAAACAACTAGCCGGCTCGTACAGCCAAATTGCAGTCGGTACGCCAATGACAATCGCGAAAAAGAGAAATATGCCAAAAATGTATTTCGCTCTCATTGAAGATGCCCAGCTCATATGGTGCATTGTAATAGAGGCTCGGATGGAGCGCAAAACACCCCGCCTAGCAAGACGGGGTGTTTTTTGAGTGCTGTGTGTTGGCGACTAGCTACTCTCGCCCAAAAGACTACCATCGCCACTACAGTGCTTAACTTCCGTGTTCGGAATGGGAACGGGTGTACCCACTGCGTCAAATCACCAACACACAGCACTCAATTCATATTAAAAAAGAATAGCAAGATAAATCACAAACAATGCGATTTCCAAAGGTCCTAATGGGACCTTCTGTCGACGAATTAGTACACCTCGGCTACACCCGCACACTAAATTTCCGATTACGCTTACGCGCACTGATATTGTCAGCTATCGGAAGCTTAGTGTGCGGGTAAAATACATCACTGTACTTCCACCTGGTGCCTATCAACCTAGTCATCTCCTAGGGGTCTGATAATGATTCCTTATCTTGAAGTTGGCTTCCAGCTTAGATGCTTTCAGCGGTTATCCATTCCCGACATAGCTACTCGGCAGTGCCACTGGCGTGACAGCCGACAGACCAGAGGTCAGTTCATGCGGGTCCTCTCGTACTACGCACAAATCTTCTCAAGAATCAACGCCTGCAGCAGATTAGGACCAACCTGTCTCACGACGGTCTGAACCCAGCTCGCGTACCTTTTTAATTGGCGAACAGCCAAACCCTTGGGACCTTCTCCAGCCCCAGGATAAGATGAGCCGACATCGCATGTCGTATAGGTTCCGCCTCATGTCATCATTTGACAGTATAAGCGTACCTCTCCTATTACTAGGAGGATCGGACTATATCTTCACCCAGCCGTAGTTTTGCAAATTACAAAACTACGGCTGGGGATCGGCGTGTAGTCTCTACGGGGCTAATATAAAATTTTTAATTTTATAATTTTTAAATTTTGTAAATAAATCCCAATTTTTAATGTTTAAAAATTAAATCATTAAAAATTACTTAAAAATTACAAAATTGTAAATCAAAAATTCTATACAGCTTCCCACGGTATTGTCCATACATGTATTTTACCATTTTTGTGGTAACGCTGGTGTATGGAGTTCACCGTTATAGCCAATTTGTTTTTGTACGAGATTACTCACGTAGGCACCCCGATTATTTTGTTGTAACAAAAACGTTAAGGTGCCGAACACTGCCGTCGATATGGACTCTTAGGCAGTACCAGCCTGTTATCCCCGGGGTAACTTTTATCCGTTAATCTCCAGCACCATCTAAAGGTGACTGTCGGTTCACTAAGCTCTGCTTTCGCACCTGCTTGGCATGTACGCCTTGCAGTCAAGCCAGCTTTTGCCTTTACACTATCGGCACGGTTTCCATTCGCGCCTAGCTGACCTTAATAGGCTCCTCCGTTACTTTTTAGGCATTTCTGTTACCAACTTCTTTCGCATTGACTGTATCGGTAGTACGCATTCAACAATAAGTTTTGTAAACCGTGCTGCTGATTCCGATGGAATATACAACCTCCAATACTTCTCTTTCTGCCTATGCAACGTTGTAGTGATCAAGAATTTCTCCTCAATCGCTCTTCCTAATACTTCTAAACCCTGCTTTGAAAAACCAAGTGTGTGAATTATATAGGCGCTGTGCCTATTCGATTTTCTAGAACCATCGTCCATAAACCATACCGCCACACTTATGGGATTAAGAAGTTTTTTTATAATTTTTGGAATTTGTTTCTTTTCCTTAGAATAGAATTGGTGTGCATAAAACCGAAATGCATCATGCGAACACGTCGTAAAACCGACGCTTTTTTGACCATTCGCTCGCTCCTTGTGATACGGTTTTTTTGCAACAATCCACTCCGCAAACTCTGAAAAAAGCCAGTCAACATAGTCTGTCTGCTCAAGTGAATGTTCAACTTTGAGTCGGTAAGTTCTCCCACCGTTTTGTGTCTCAAGGTGTCCATCTCCAAGAAGCAGGCCAACAATGATGTCGCGTTGCCTTTTTGTGAGTTTTAAGGATTTTTTCCATTCCCGAATTTCTTTTGTGTTCATGTTTGTTGGTCGCTTTCGTTCATTTTGCCACGAAAACACTTATTGTCGCCAATAAGATCGGACTATATCTTCTGCCACTCAAAAGTGGCAGCGTAGCGTGTAGTCTCTGAGGATCCATCGGTGCATTACACCAAGGTTTCCTGCTGATTGTCCGCACTTAACGATTTTTACGCTTCCGTCTTTTTAAAAGACGAGTGGTACGTTAAGATACACCGGATGTTCCAGCATATAGCTACGTGTGCATCTCATAATTACTTATGAGAGTCCCCTATGATTTTGTTTTGACCGCAAACGGAGAAAAGCTGCGGTCGAGACGCTTAAGTTGAGGATAGCGCCCCACTAAAACTACCCACCAGATACTGTTCCAAATAGGTTTTTCCTACTTGGTTAGAAGACACACATATGAAGAGTGGTATTTCACTGACGACTCCGCAATTCCCGAAAAAACTGCTTCAAAGTCTCCCACCTATGCTACGCATCACACACATGCCCCCAATATCAAGCTGTAGTAAAGCTCCCGGGGTCTTTCCGTCTTGCTGCAGGTAGGCGGCATCTTCACCGCCATTGCATTTTCACCGAGCTACTCCTCGAGACAGTTCCCCAGTCGTTACGCCATTCGTGCACGTCTGAAATTACCAGACAAGGAATTACGCTACCTTAGGCAAAAGGTTTTTACCTTGTGGACTATATCTTATCGCATACGCACCATCACTGTATATACGTATTTGATTCTGGCGTATAGTCTCTGAGGATTCTCTAGTTTCTAAACTGTTCTGATAATTCTTTGTAGATATCTTCTTTAGAATATTTACGCTGCTTCCCATGTTTGTTCATGGAAAAAACCAGATCAATGATTTTCTTGAAACCACGTTCCTCTAGATGCTCTTTTTCTGATATTGCACGTATAACAAGTGCAAATATCTGGAAGTCTTCATCTTTTGTAGCCAATCGATATTTCTGAAAGAAGGAAACAATCCTTTCTTGCAAAATTTGTCGATTTTCTACGGAGTACGTGAATACGTGATACGGACTTGACTTGCGATGAATTCGCCCAGTCTTGAAAACATCATCACGTAAAAATTCAAGAAACCATAAGTTATCTTCGTGTTGATAGACTTGAAAAAGTGGATTGAGTATCCATTTCCAACCTTTTTTGAGATGTTTGTACGGTTGCCGGGCGACAGAGACCGAAAACGATCCTTCGCCATCGACAAAACCAGATACAAAACGATGAAGCTCTCGTCCTTTTAGGCGTTTCATCCGCTCGTAGTGTTTATTCTTTTTCATTTTATTTATTCTATCAGAAACTAGAGTCTTTCCTGCTGATTGCCCGCATCGGCCATCAGATTGTTACCTTTCAAGGTACTGATGGTTCATTGCGGAGTTTCCAGCATTTGGCCAGATTTTTTAACGGCCCAATTTGTTTCTCTGTCAGTTTGACAAAGCGTAGCAAATCCACCGTTATAGTTACGGCCGACATTCACCGGGGCTTACACAGCCCAGCATACGCATCACGCTACGCGCGATGCTCGAGAGATACTAGAAGTATTAGAGAAGAAAGAGGTATGAGGTTTCGCTCATTTTGCCT
>Ga0210050_1001917_pt1 | contig 21120 bp, 22 predicted proteins | sample CryGey132114_all_FD_185463 | JGI IMG/M metagenome (GOLD analysis project Ga0210050, IMG submission 185463) | Groundwater microbial communities from aquifer - Crystal Geyser CG22_combo_CG10-13_8/21/14_all (SPAdes) (version 2) | ecosystem: Environmental > Aquatic > Deep subsurface > Groundwater ... | reverse complement strand
CGGTTCGCGGTAACTTTCGTATGTATTATAAAGGTTTTGTGCAAAAGAGATTTCTTGACTCATGCCAATCACCGGGAATAAGGTTATTAATAAAAAATAGAAAAACTTCATTTCAAAATTAGCGATTATTGTATATGGAAATTAAGAAAAAAACCGTAGGAATAAGAAAATGAATAAAAGAATAGAACTTGGTCAAACTGCGCCGGATTTTAGGCTGCCGGATATAAGCGGAAAAAATTACACCATTTCTGATTTTGCCGCCAGTCCTTTGCTGCTCATTATTTTTTCGTGCAACCATTGTCCTTACGTTCAAGCGTATGAAGAAAGGATAAAAAAACTTCAAAATGATTTTCGCGGAAAAGGACTTCAGATCATAGCGATCAACGCAAACGACGCTGATTTATACGAGGAAGATTCTTTTGATGAAATGAAAAAGAGGGCAGTAGAGAAACAATTTAATTTCCTCTATTTAAGAGATGAATCGCAGCAAACCGCAAAAGCATTTGGCGCGGCGTTTACGCCTGAGTTATTCCTTTTCAACGCCGAGCGAAAATTAATTTATACCGGGAAGATTGACGATAACTGGCGTGAACCGGAAAAAGTGCAGACAAAATATTTACAAAATGCAATTGAAGAATATCTGCGGGGTGAAGAAATTTCTGTCCCCGAAACTTATGCGATAGGCTGCACGATCAAATGGAAGCCGGGTTAATCGGCAACGCCCATTTGCCACAAGAAAGATTCCATCCTCCGTCCATCTATTTCAAACAAAGGATGGGAGCTCCTAATTTTATTTATTTCTGAAGAATCATCTTTTGAGTTTGTATTGTAGTGCCAGTAATCATTTTGTAGAAATAGATTCCACTAGGCAATTTCGAAGCATTAAAACTCTCTTGATAAAATCCTTCTTGTTTTACCCCTTCTACAATTGTTGAGATTTCCTGACCTAAACTGTTATATAACTTTATGGATACAAATTGTTCTACAGGTAAAGAATATTTAACTATAGTTATCGGGTTGAATGGATTTGGATAGTTTTGATAAAGAGTCGGGTCTTTCGGTAACTGAGCGATTTCAGATCTCTCTTTTTGTAAGCCATTATACTACACCCTCAAGATGTTTGATCCTGATGACTCTAAGTTTGTTAAATCCACAGCAGTAACGTAGTAAAATGCAAAATATGGATTGCTGCTACTTATGTAGAGATCATAATCATTATAACTGGTTGTTGTGGAAGAGCCAATTTTTGTACTACCATCACCTAAGTCCCTGTTTATGTCATATCGGACAACATCAAACTCCGTATTTGCATTCCATGAAAGGAGCGGATGATTACTAACTATGGTGTAGGTGAGATTTTGTGGTGCAGTTGGTGGTTGGATGGCTTTATAAGCGTTAATACGCCCGTATCCATAATCATTTGTAAAGTTTTGACCAACCCATACCTGCAACTTTATCTGCTGTTTGTTGCAAAATATTGCGAACTTGCGAGGGAATTAGATTTGGGTTTAAAGAAAGTACTAACCCAGCTACGCCCGAAACGTGAGGAGCTGCCATCGATGATCCCGCTAGATATCCGTAATTCTGAGTTACCTTTGGATGAAGGTTTTGTATATTAAAAGAATAATTTGGAGTTGTGGAATATATGTCATCGGCATCGTAGTAAATGTCCTCTGTTTCGCAGAAGTTTGCCGTACCATATCCACCTGGTGCAGCCACATTTACTTGTGGCCCAACACTAGAATATTCTGATATTACATCATTATGATCCGTAGCTGACACTGCAATTACATTTGGAAACGAACTTGAATAAGCTGCAGGATAAAACACGCGCGCCCCACAGTTATTGCCTGCTGAGGCAACCAGTAAAACATTGTGAGAATCTGCGTAAGCAACAGCATCATATGCCTCTTGACTAGCACCACCTGCACCGCTGAAATTGATGATTTTTGCTCCATTATCAACTGCATAGATCACTCCGTTCTTAAACCATGACCACCATAGATAACCCGAAGCATTAAATACCTGCACCACCAATATTTTGCAATCACCTGCTACTCCGGCAATTCCAGTGGAATTGTTTGTTTCTGCAGAAACAATTCCAGCCACATGTGTTCCATGTCCAAGCAAATCTCTAACTCCTTCTCCATCGTTGGTGTAATCATTCCCCAAGATAATTTTATTTAGATCATCTAAATCAGGATGAGAGAGCGAACCACTAAGCATAGGAATTCCACTGTCAAGAATTCCGATAATAATATTGGAGTTCCCTTGTGTAATATTCCACGCCTCTGGTGCATCAATATCTGCATCATTTGTTCCACCTGGGGGATTCTGTCCGATGTTTCTTAATGCCCATTGATGTCTGTCCTGAAAAGAAGGATCGTTAGGATTAAAAGTTGTTTGAGCCATCATGTTAGGCTCAACTGCTTCTATCATAGGATTATTCATCAATGCTGTAATCACAGAAAAAATATCAGTCCCAGTTGGCAGTTCCAAAAGAGCCCACCGTAACTTGTCAAAATTTTCTACTATCGTTGCATTTAGTTTGTTAATTAAAGGTATTACACTTTGCATTTGGACACCAGATTTAAGTTTGAGTGCGATTTGTCCATCAGCATATTCAACTTCTTTGTTATTCCATATGCCCCTTTTAACAACTTTTCCACCTATTATTTGTTGGGCAATCAAATCTTCAGAAGTAAACGCTATCATAAATACTAAAATGGCAAGGAAAATCTTCAAATATTTTTTATAGAGTAACATAATTGTACCTCGTTAAAATTTTTTGTTAGGAATCAGTTTATTCAATTTGTAATAATAAAATAACCGCAAGACACTATATAGTCTATTTAACCTCTTTTCTGAGTTTATACGATTAAAAAAAGCTTAGGGCTATTCTTGTTTTATGTGAAACCTGACGGCGGTGAATGATTCTTTCCCATTCTCTATTTCTCTACTTTAGGTGAATCATTTTTTTTACTACGATCTGTCTTTCGATACGTAAGACGTTAATGTAAACACCTGAACTCACAAGATTCCCTTTTTCATCTTGACCGTTCCAGTATATTGTATGTTTCCCCGGCGATTGGTCTTTGCGAACCAATGTTTTTATTTTTCTTCCATGAATATCAAAAATTTCCAACAAAACCTTGCTATTCGTGGCAATTTCATATGTAAGATGTGTCCCAGAATTAAATGGATTTGGAAAATTTTCATAGAGCTTGATATTGCTAGGTAGAAATGAAGCATCATCTGAAATAGAAGTGGGTATATCCAACACGTAAACTCCTCCACAACCTGCATATAACTTTCGCTCAGAAAGTGTAATAGTACTAACCTGCCCATTCTTAATTCCAATCTTTTCCCATTCATAGCCATTTAAGCTTTGGTACACACTCCCGCTATCTCCCCAATTGGCAGCGATAAAAAATATATTTCCCTCTGAATAGCTCAAGATTTGTATTTTTTGAATATTTAATGAATCTGGTAAACCCATCTTAGGATTTTCCCATGATACCCCACCATCAGTCGTTCTAAAAATACCTGCTGGCCAACGATTTGTCCAGTACCCTCCGGCATAAGTTGTTACTCCTTTTCGATCAAATTCAATTGTTATTATCCCAGCTTGAAGACCCGTTGACTGCCAATCGATTCCTTCATTACTCGATTTTAGTACATTTCCGCTAAAGGCTGTACCTGCATAAACGACATTTGTACTATCAGGATGGACAGCAAGAGCAGTTACACCATCTTCTAAGGCTGTAGTATCGCCTAATGAGTACCAATTCAATCCACCATTTGTACTTTTATAAAATTTACCTCCGAAGGGACCACCAGTACCACAATAAAGTGTGTCAGGATGTTTCGGATTAATAACTAGGGGACCAGGCCCTTCTTCCCAGGTAACCTTAATTCCATTATCTGCTTTTTTCCAGTTTCTTCCTCCATCCGTTGTTTTTATCACACCAGCCGCAGTAAGCACATTAAGTCCGAGAGTAGCATATATTATATCTGAATTTAAAGGGTGAAGAACTATTGTATGAACTGTGACCCCACTTATCAAAGTATCCCAGTTAAAACCTCCATCAATACTCTTAAATATTCCTCCCAAATCGCCAGAACTAAAGTTGCTTCCGCTACCCGCATAGAGGATGTTATGATTATACCAATCAACCGCAATAGAATTGATTACTTTTGTGCCAAGTCCAAGGTACTTCCAATCCTGTGCGACAATTCCAAATTGGTCCTGATCGTTTTCTCCATAGAAAATGTGATAAAGTCTTACGCTATCTTGAGCGTTGAGAATTATTGATGGGAAAAATATTAATATGACTAAAGTCAATTTATTTAATTGCATATTATCACCTCAAGTAGTAACATAATTTGCACTATTTATTCGTGGCATTGTTGACATAAAATTTTTTGAATAAAACAAAATAATATTTTGGCTACCATGCTTTAAGCCTGAAGTCGTAACAACTTACTTTCGAGAATAATTCGGACAAGTTGAGAGAAACCAACATTGTCTTTTTCCTTTACTGTGCAGAGTTTTCCGGCGGCGTGTCGTCTCCTCCTCCCCCTTTCCCGCCATGTCCTTTCGGTATAGGTTCAAACTCAACTAAAATGGCGGGGCTCTTTGCAAAACACGCCAGTGCAAAATTTCTCACTCTAAAGACCTGGTCTTTTAATTTAGCAGACGCAGTATCGCGTGTTAGTGTTGCCGCCACCTGTAATTTTTTTGCGTTCTCCTGTTCGGCATCTACCGCTATAAGGTTACTTGAGGCAAGCCCTAAAGAGTCAATATCTTCCTGACTTAATCCGTTCTTTAAAAGAATTTCGTTTTGCTGCGTAACCAGGTCTTTCAAATACTCACACAAAGAACGAAGCCCTTTTACCGTAGTTGGAATCCTTTCCTTCACCTTATACAGTTTAAACTTCTGTACATCTTTTCCAAAAGCGCTTTGGGCGGCGTTCCGTACCGTTTTAATAACAGCAGTGATCTCAGCTATTAACGTATCCTGCGCTGCGGTTTTATTTTGAGCAAACTTTACGGCTTTTTGCTGTGCCGTTTCTTTGGCAGTAAGTTCTTCCTTAGCTGTCTTAAAAGCCTGGTAACTGTTCTCGTCAAAACCTTTAGCCTGCATAGCTGCCCGGTTGTTGTTAACCGCCTTCAACAATGCTTCGCTGTCCTGAACCAAATAATCAATTATAACCGTCATTGTACACCTCATATTAGTATGATAAAGTATTATTTAACGGACTAATTCAGATTGCCCTGTGGAATTCTTAAAATTTATCGTATTTCATTAAATATTGCGTTTTTTCAACAAAAACGCATGTTCACCTCATTTAATTTCTTGTTCGGGTCTCTTGAAAAACTTTTTGGATCATTTATTTTCTTGTTTGAACCATTTAAAATCTTGTAGATGTCTTTTGAAAAAATGTTTGTGCCGTTCACAAATTTGTCCGGGTCTTTCAAAAGCTTGTAGGCATCTCTTGGAATCTTGTTCGAGCCTCTTGAATTGTTGTTTGAATCTCGTGGATTGTTGTTTGAATAATTTGAAATATGGTTGGGGTCGTTTGTAAGAGTGTTTGAGCCATAAAAAGAAGTGTCCGGTGCTCTCAAAATAGTGGATTTGGTTCTTAAAAATTTATCCGGCTCTTTCGATTTGATGCTGGGGTCTTTCACTAAAATGTCCGGACCTCTTAAAAAGTTGTGTAAGTCTTTTGATATTTTGTTTTGCTTAAAAAAATATTCGAAAGGATATAAGAATACTATTTTTCGCTGTTTATTCTTAGATGAAGTACAAAGAGAAGAGTTGTTTCGAGAGATTAAATATTTAGCCGTAGAAAAAGAAGTTTTTTTAATCCCCTGAAAAAATCCGGGATCATATAACAGCAATACTAAAATAACGCTTACCTCATTATTTACTGATTTCTATGGCGCAAATGTAAATTTAATTCATGGGAATGTCAAGAAATAATTAGTAGTTGAATTTCCCATCCTCATTTATGAGGATTTTTTCGCGCAGCATTTCGAATTATCGGAATGCTGAATTAATCTGCAATTCCCATTTGTTCCTCAAATTTGGCGAGAAGTTTCAGCGGGTATTCCGAAATGGCAAAACAGTATAAGGGATAAAGCCGCGAGAACGTTTTTATAATATCGTTAATAAAATTTGGCGATGAAATTATTTTTTTCTCTTTCGGCAGCATCGCTTTTTCGAGGAGAATGTATTTCATCTGCAGAAGAAGTTTCCCGTCTTTACTAAAATCAAATTTTTTTCTTAGCAGTACCATTTCTTTTTTCATTTCAGTTAAAGAAAATTGGTTGTTCAACTTATAACTGGAAAATACTTTAGCAATTTCTTTTTCGTAAATCATTAAATTCTTTTTGAAGAAAAGATTTTCTTCTTTTGAATTATTGAGAAACATACCGTATTGAACACCGGTTTTGTCAAAGTAAAGATAGAATTCGCTGTCCAATTTAAATCTTCCGAAGTGAACCAGCAGAAAAGTTTTATACGGAACTCCTTTGGAAAACCTCATATCCTTGCTTAGTTTCATAATCGTTTGGTTAAACTTTGGTTCTCTTCTTATTGATAGATTTAATTGTTCAAGGAACGGAGCAAGTGCGGTAATAAAATCCTTTGCCGGTTTAACAACGAATTTTTCGTATTCGTCCCGGTGCTTATCAAAATAAATTTTTGAGTTATTCTTTTCTAAACCTTCCAGAAAAGAAAACAATTGGGGCGGGAATCCGGCAAAATGTTTTATCTCCGAAGTTTTCAATACATTGAACCGATATTTAAAGTTATGAAAAATCCGCCGAAAGATTTTTTCGGTTTTCCTTCAAGGCTCTCAATTCCATGATTGAAAAATTGAATTACATAATAACGAATGTTAATTCCTGCAAGATGCTTTTGATCAATTCCAAAATTTGCTCCAAAACCGATATACCCGCCAAAGGTATAATTGGCTTGTGCGTATTTCAGCGAGTTAAAAAACTCCCTTTCATAGGGGGTGGTTACAACCATCGTTGGACCGACGGCAAAATTTATGTAGGGGCGAAAATTATCACCGAGGTCATTTGCAAAAAGGCGGCTTTGGAGTCCCGCAAAAAATGGAAGAAGAAAAATTCTGTTTTTCTTCCCTACGGTATAGCTTCTTCCCCAGTAATCAACATACTCAAACTCATTTTCATCTTTTGCTTCCGAGATTGACATATCTGTAAAAAGAGTGAGTGTGCTATTCAAATTATTTCTGTAAAAACCGCCCAAGCCAAAACCACCTTCTCCGAACATCAGATCGGCTCCGTAAGCGTTAGTAGGAAAGACAAGTGGTTCGCGGTCGGGAGCTCTTTCGCCTATGGTTTGAGGAAAAAGAATATTGACCGGTAAAAACAGAATTGCTAAAAGAAAATATTTTTTCATATTCATCTAAATTTTTATTTCAAAATTACTTAGTTTATAACAAAAATCAATTCAATTTTTTGTAAAGTGATAAAAACCATTGAAAGACAATTTTAAAATATTGCTGTTTATCCCGACAAGTCGAGATTGTTTATTGCGTCAAAATATTTTTAGATATGGTTCCCTAATTCCTAATTCGTAATTCCTAATTTATACATACGGTTTACCGCGCTATCAGTTTATAAGTAAAAGAGAAAGTTGAAAAGATGCCTGTTAATTTGGAAATAAAAGTTAAAGTTGAAAATTTCGATTTGATCCTTTCAAATCTGAAGAAAGTGAAAGCAAAGAAAGCAGGATTGCTTCATCAAAAAGATGTCTATTTTTCAACCCCAAAAGGGTTATTAAAACTTCGGAAAGAAGGGAAGAATCAGCAGCTAATACGTTATCAACGGAATGAAAAAGGGAAAAACCGCTGGTCTAATTTTGAAATTCTTGAACTGCACCAGGCGCATGCGGAAAGTTTTTTAAAAAATTTGTGGGATTGTGAAGTGGTAGTTGAGAAAGTGCGGCTACTTTATTTGCATGAGAATACGCGGATTCATCTTGATAAAGTGAAAAAGCTTGGAAGTTTTATTGAACTTGAAACCAAAGTTCTTACAACAAAGAAAGAGGCACAGCAACAATTTCTCTTTTTGCTGAAAGCTTTGCAACTTGATCCGAAAGAGGAGTTGCGGTTATCCTATCATGATCTCCTTTTGCAAACCGGTAAAAAATGATCTTAACGAAGAAAAGATCGTTTTCAGATGCTCTTCTAAAAGTAATTGAAGATAAAATTCTAAATGGTAAAACAAATGAAGTTTTGCATTTGGTGCCGACAAACCGGAAAGCGCGCGCGCTAAAAAAAGAGATCATTGATAAAACTCCTGCCCGGGCAGTTTCAATTATTCCTATCGAAACAATTTTTACGCTCGCGGAAAAGTTGTTCAGTGTGGAAGTGCCTTTATCTCTTGCTTCCGATGCCGCGTCGTCGGTTCTCTTAAAAAAAGCATTTCAGAAAAATCAACTTGAATATTTTCGAAGTTTTTCAAAAACGATTCCACAGGGAAGTTTAGATCGGATCAAAAACCTGTTTTCGGAATATAAGAGGAACGGAATTACCTCAGAATATTTGTTGAGAGATTTGGGAAAAACCGGTGGAACCGAAAAGCAAAAACTTTCTGAATTAGCAAAAGTTTATGACAGTTACTGTGAACTTTTCCGCCAGCTTGATCTTTATGAGATTGGTGATGTTATTCGTGAAGTAAACGAATTTTCACTTAACGACACAGCAGAACGATTCCGCATACTTTTTCCTTCTGTTAAAATTATCTATGCGTTTGGTTATTCAGAATTTACCAATCCGGAGATTTCATTACTGAAAAAACTTTCCGAACTGCCGGGAGAGGATCTTTACATCCATCTTGATTACCAACGTAATAACCGTGGACTGTTTTCAGCTGTCGAAGAAGTGAAAGACAAATTTGAAAAAGAAGGATTTTATTCCTATCCATTCACGGGAAAAGATAATGGAAATAAATTAAGCGGATATCTCTCCCGCTATTTGTTCAACGAAAAGAAAATTAAAAAGAAAAATTCATACGAAGATGCTGTTGCTTTAATCGTCGGAAAAAATAGGGAAGATGAAATTATTCAAATTGCGAAAAAGATAAAAACTCTTCTTGCAGAAAAAAATGTTCCTCCGAATGCTGTTTGCGTTGCGTTTCATTTGATACAAAACTATTCCGGAATAATCCGAGATGTTTTTTTACAGTATGGAATCCCGTTTAATCTTACCGACCGGTTTTCGCTCAATACATTTAACCCGGTAATTTCTGTGATTAATCTGTTAGAAGTTATGGCGACTGATTTTTACCACAAAGCGGTATTCAGAGTTTTTAGCAGCGAGTATTATCAGCCGGTAAATGCACAGTCTTCCGATATTTATCAAGTGGCTTCTAAACTGCGGATCATTTCGGGATATCAAACTTGGATTACTCATATCAATCATTTTATTGATGAAGAGAATGAAACGGAGGATGAAATTCTCTCAAATAAAAATTTACTTTCTTCGGTAAAAAAAGAAATTGAATCGCTCTATTCGCTCTTGAAAAAATTTGAAGAACCGATGACGCTCCGGCAGTTTCCCGAACGATTATTAGCGTTAATTCACGAACTTGATTTTCCGGTAAAAGTTTTAAAACTCAGCAAAGAGTACGAAGAAGAAAATATAAAATCTCTTACAACTTTTATTGAAATGTTTTCCGATCTGTTTGAGCAGCTTCAACTGGAATATGAGCAGCCGGAGTCGCAAAAGTTTCCTTTAAAATATTTTCTTAATCACTTAAAAACCGCAGTAGCTTCAACAAGATTTAATATAAAAGAGCGGCCGGGTTACGGTGTGCTTGTCTCGAATTTTGAAGAGATTCGCGGGTTGAACTTCGATTATGTTTTTCTCGGCGGGCTATGCGACGGCGATTTCCCCACGCGTTTTTCTCCCGAAATATTTTCTTACGAATCATTTTCGGAATCGGAAAATAAGCATGTAACGCGCGAACGGTTTTTATTCTACCAAACCCTTCAAACATGCAGCAAGCGGCTTTATCTTTCATATCCTCTCTACGAGGGAACGAAAAAAGAATTGTCCCCATCATCTTTTTTAGTTGATCTCAAAAAAATATTCGAAGTTGATAAAGTACTTATCAACAAAAACGAGGGATACATTTACGCTTTTAGCGAACTAATTCAAAAAGCTGCCGCACAAAATAATATGGAGTTGCTGCTCAATATAAAAAGTGAAAACGAAAAAGAAATATTGCATGAGAAATTTCTGATTGACAAGACCAGGCGGGAACATCCGTTTGAAGCTTTTGCATACAACGGATTTATTGATGCAGCCGCAGAACATACCGCCGGATTATTGGAAAAATATTCCGGCAGTGATTATTCAATCTCCCAGCTTGAATTGTACGCCAAATGCCCATTCCAATTTTTCTTGAAACGGATTTTGAAACTCACTCCGTTTGAAGAACCGAGCGAAGAACTTGAACCGATGGAAATGGGATTGCTGCTTCATGCAATCCTTGAACAATTTATGAAAACTGTGAAGAAAGAAAATCTGAATCTTCAATTTGAAAAAGAGAAGGCATCTCAACTTCTTTTTGCAATTGCAAAAGATAAGATTGATAAACTCAGCGTTCATTCGTCTTTATCTTTTTGGGAAAAAGAAAAAATTCTCGGTGTAAACGGGAGTAAAAACGATTCCATCCTTTCTCTTTTTCTTGAAAAAGAATTAGCAAGAACCGACAATTTTGAAGCGGCTTTTTTTGAAGTGCCGTTCGGCAGATTGAGAAATGATGACGGGCAGAAATCAACAATACTGTCGCTCAATTTAACTTCAAACGCAAAACTTCGCGGCAAGATTGACCGCATTGATATTAACTTTGATGAAAAATATTTTAAAGTATATGATTATAAACTTTCGGGGAAAAAGCCAAATGAAGAAGACCTTCAACTCGGAATCTCGTTGCAAATCCCGCTTTACTTATTTGCCGCTCAACAGATTTTACAGAACGAACTGAACGAAACATTTCTCCCGGCAGCGGGGATTATTTATTCACTAAAATTCAGCCGTGAGGATTTTGGACCGGATGAAGTGAAAACGGTAAACAGGAAATCGTACGGTAAAGCCGGTGCCGAAACACGCGATAAAATTATTCAAGCAAACCAGGATTTAATTTCACATTCTCTGAAAAAAATTGATGCGCTGATAACCGGAATAAGTGCTGGGGTTTATCATCTTTCAAAACTTGAGAAACGTGAAGAGAAAGTCTGCCGCCTTTGTTCATTTAAAAGCGTTTGCAGAATCCAGGAAATTGAAGATGGGTGAATTCTTTACTCAGTTTGTAACCAGCGGTAGACAGCTTGCCGGGGGGATGTTTTACTGCGTGCAAATATGCGCATTCAAAGAAGTTTATTCTTTGAAATAGTTTACATTACTTGTAGCGCTGTTTATTAATCTGCGCTGCAGTTGTTTGAATTGAAAAACTGATAACTATAAACTGGTGACTAACAACTAAAAATTTATTCTTCTTGATGTAATGAGTGGGTTCCGGCAGAGGCAAAACATACGAACCCTTTCGATGTGGCAACGAAACTTTTCTAAGTTGGTAACCGATGAACATTGAAAAGGATTCAGTTTTCCTTTTGCCTCCCGGTCAGATCAAAGGTCTTTCTCAACTCAAAAATTGCAATACCGTAAGCTACGGCAACGTTGAGCGATTGCTTTATTCCGTATTGGGGAATTTCAATTGCAAAATCACATTCATCTAAAAGTTTCTGCGAAACGCCGGTAATTTCATTTCCAATCACTAGACAAAGGGGAAACTGCTTTGTTGAAAGATCGTAATACATCCCGGAAGTTTCTGTTTGTTCCAGCGCGCAAATTTTATATCCCTCTTTTTTTAATTGATGAAGAACTGCTAACGCATCTTTGTGAAACTCCCACTTAACGCTGTTGGTTGAGCCGAGCGCTGTTTTTAAAATTTCTTTATTCGGAGGATGCGGAGTGTAACCGGTTAAAAAAAGTTTGTCAATCATCGCGCCGTCTGAAGTTCGGAATATTGAACCGACATTATAAGTACTACGAATATTATCAAGCAATGCAACAACCGGAAGTTTTTCAACTTGATGCACTGTTTCGACCGTACTCCGGTTTTGAGAAATTTCGTCGTGGGTGAGTTTCTTCATTGATAATAGAGATTTGTTATTTGAATTTCAGCGCAAGCTGTCCGCATGCGGCGGCAATATCATCGCCCTGAGTATCGCGTATCATTACGGTAACATCATTGTCCCGCAACTTTTGTACAAATGCTTCGATCCGATTTTTCTCCGTTGGGAAAAGCGAGGCGGAAAATCCGGTTGGGTGCATGTGCTGCAGTGAATTAAAAGGAATGACGTTTATCTTAGAAGGAATTTGATTCGTTAATTTTATCAGTGCTTTGATGTCTTCATCTCTATCATTCAAACCCTTCAACATAATATATTCAAACGTAATGCGGGTTTTAGTTTTCATCGCATAATAGGCGACCGCTTCCAGATTTTCTTTAAGTGAATATTTCTCGTTGATCGGCATAATCTTCGAGCGGGTTTTTTCAAAGCATGAATGCAGCGACAAAGCTAATTTCGGTTTTAATCCGGTGTCCGCAAGTTCAATTATTTTTGGAGCAATTCCCGAAGTTGAAACAATAGTCTTTTTTAAAGTGATTCCCTTTGTTAATGCTTCCGCAAATATTTTGAGTGAATTTAAAGTTGCGTTATAATTTAACAGCGGTTCGCCCATGCCCATATAAACGATGTTCGTAATGTCTCTTTCGGTGTGCTGCTGCGCTAATAAATATTGATCGAAAATTTCTCCGGCAGAAAGATTTTTTTTATAACCCATTAGTCCGGTTGCGCAAAATTTGCAATCAAGCGGGCAGCCGACTTGCGTTGAAATGCAAAGGGTGTTTCGTTTTTCATCGGGAATAATCACCGATTCAATTTTATTCCCATCGGCAGTTTCAAAAATTAGTTTTTTTGTTCCGCCGGCAGATAATTCCGAACTTGCGAAATTTAAAGTGATGAGTGAATAATTTTCTTTTAGTATAGCGCGAAGCGGTTTTGAGAGGTTCTCCATCTTATCAAAACTTGTTACCCGGAAGTTGTACATCCAATTAAAAACTTGTAGAGCGCGGAACTTCGCCTCTCCCATTTCGAGAAAGAGCGATTGAAGTTCTTCCAGCGTTAAACCTTTTAATTGTGTTTTATATTTGTTCATTCTTTTTTCTATATGTTGGAATGCAATATACCTATTTCAGAAACGGGTAAAAAAGTTTGGCTAAAACTTCTTAGTTTCGGCTATCAAAACAAAAAATAATTTCATATTTTAGCTGTTGAAATTAAAAGGTTACAAAATGAAATCTTACACCGCAATAATTGAAAAAGATCAAGATACTGGTTTGTATGTAGGTTACATCCCGGGATTTCCGGGCGCGCATACACAAGCTGCAACCCTTGAAGAGCTCCGTCTCAACTTATGCGAAGTTGTTGAAATGCTGTTAGAAGATGTTTAACAAATTATTTCTCCTAAAACATTTGAGTTTGTAATATGACAATATCGTAGCACAGACTTAAGTCTATGGTACCGAATTTAAGACTAAACGGAGTCAACAAATTTAATTTTTCGTAACCGCCACAAGCGGTTGGAAAATCTTACTCACTAATCACAAAAGGATAAAATTATGAATTTCGATTTCACAGAAGAACAGTTGATGATTCAGCAAACCGCAAAAGAGTTTGCCGAAGCCGAAATAGCGCCGTCTTCCATCGAGCGCGATATCAATGCGGAATTCCCGCACGAGATTATAAAAAAACTTGGAGAACTTGGTTTCCTCGGAATGATGGTTTCCCCCGATTACGGCGGCGCCGGAATGGATACTGTTAGTTATGTTTTGGCAATGATGGAAATTTCAAAAGTTGATGCAAGCTGCGGCGTTATTATGTCGGTTAATAATTCATTGGTTACCTGGGGACTTGAAACTTACGGCTCGGATTTTATCAAGCAGAAATATTTAATCCCGCTTGCAAAAGGAGAAAAGCTCGGAGCGTTTGCTTTATCTGAACCGGAAGCCGGAAGCGATGCGACAAATCAGCATACGCTTGCTCACCGGGAAGGAGATTTTTTTGTCCTTGATGGAATAAAAAATTGGATCACCAACGGAAGGAATGCCGATTATTATTTAGTAATGGCTCAGACGGAGGTTGAAAAAAAGCACAAAGGAATTACTACTTTTCTCGTTGAAAAAGGAATAGATGGATTTGAGCATGGGAAGAAAGAGGATAAGATGGGCATTCGCAGTTCTGATACATGTTCTTTAATCTTTACAAATTGCAAAGTTCCCGTAGAAAATATTGTTTGGGAAGAAGGAAAAGGATTTAACTTTGCGATGAACACGTTGAACGGCGGCAGAATTGGAATTGCCGCACAAGCATTGGGTATTGCCGTTGCTTCACTTGAAGCTTCAATCAAATATGCAAAACAAAGAAAAGCATTCGGTACCGAAATTGCCAATCACCAGGCTATTCAATTTAAGATTGCCGAGATGGCGACTAAAGTAGAAGCCGCAAAATTAATCACCATGCAAGCGGCAGCGTTGAAAGATGCCCACAAACCATACGTCAAAGAATCGGCGATGGCAAAATATTATGTTTCAAAAATTGCGGTTGAATGTGCTTTGGAAGCGATCCAAATTCACGGCGGCTATGGGTATGTGCGTGAATATCTGGTTGAACGTTATTTGCGCGATGCAAAAATTACCGAGATCTATGAAGGGACAAATGAAATTCAACGCATCGTTATTGCAAGAAGTTTATTGAGTGAACATTGAAATTTGTTTTTTTAAGTCTTGCTTTTTCTTTTTCACTTTTCGGTCAAACAGATTGGCTGCGCTGGCAAAAGGCTGAAATAAAGTATTCTGAAAAAATTGATACAGCAGAAAGAAATTATTCCATTAACGGAAGTAACCCGTTTGAGTTTTTATTAAAAGCCTCAGCAGTTACCTATTGGTTTTTTATTTCTGATGTTGACGGCGATAACTGCCCGTTTGATCCTTCGTGTTCTTCTTTTTTTTTAGAATCCGTAAAAGCTTCTAATCTTGTTGAAGGAACATTGATGTTTGCCGACCGTTTTACGCGGGACTTTAATGTTTTTAATCGAAGCAACTACCGGGTAACAAAAAATAGAAGACTCGCCGATCCGCCGGAAAAATATTTGCTTACCAATGCCAGCACAAAAGTAAAATGATGCAAAAAACTATTTTCTTTGTTCTGCTTTCAATTTTTCCTTCACTTTTATTTTCTCAAGCAAGCGGGTTATTCGCTCCCGAAAAAAGAAAAGCCTTTGCTGATTATTTGTTTTGTGAAAAAGATTATCTCCGTGCCTCAGAAGAATATGAAGCTCTCAACAATCTAAATAAAAACGATTCACTTTCTTATTCTATCGGTTTATGCTTTTTAAAAATGAATGAATACGGAAAAGCGGAAGATGTTTTTTATCAATTAAGAAATTCAACTCTTGGAGAAGAAAGCAGATTGCTCTATTTAAAAACTTCTTTCTTATTAAATAACAACATTGAGGAAAAAACGGATAGTTTTTCAAATCAGTTCGGAAATAAAGATTTGGAAACTTCATTCCGAAGATTGGACTTGGCGGCGCAAATAAAAGCGGGAATGAGCCAGGCAAGTCTGCATTCTCTCGACACTAATTTTGAAGGAACCGATGTTCAGCTTCTCAGAAGCTTTGCTGAAAACTTTTCTCATCCGAACAGGAAGAGCCCTTTTGCCGCAGCTTTATTTTCAGCAGTTCTTCCCGGCGCCGGAAAAATTTATACAAAAAATTATGGCGACGGAATTACGTCGTTAATTGTTACAAGTCTTTTTTCATTCCTTTGGTACGATAATTTTCGCGCAGGGCATCCTACACGAGCCTGGATTTTTGCCGGATTAACCGGATTCTTCTATTGGGGAAATGTATATGGTTCTTACATCTCGGCAAGAAATTATAATTTGGAAAAAGCAGAAGAATTGAATAATGAATTCGATTCGTTTTTGAATTCGAAAAATTATTTTGTTCCGAAAAAAATTGAAGGAAGTTGCAAATGAAATCACGGTGGCTTCTTTTCATTTTAGTGATTTTCTTTCAACAAGGATTCGCACAAATCCAACTTGAAGAGCAATTAGCATTTGTCGAATCTCTTTTTGCACAAGAGAAATATTTTGATGCAATCACAGAAGCCAAGCGATTATCCTTCTTCGATTCTTCAAACCAATATTCATATAAAGTAAATAGTTTAATTGCAGAATCTTATAAAAGCGGAAACAAACTTTCTGAAGCAGTCAATTATTTTACAAGGGCGGAAAGAGAATTAAGAAATCCGGAGGAACTATTTTCGACAAAAATAAAAATTATAAAAATCAACATTCTGCGCCGCGCTTTTTATCTGGCGGATCATCAATTAGTTGAGCTGGAAAGAGATACAAGATTTATTGCGGATTCATCTTCTCTTCGCTATTGGCGCGGGTGGAATTATCTTTTTCATGATGATTGGCAGCAAGCTGCCGATGAATTTAGTGGAATTGATTCAGCCGCCGCATTAAAAAATATTTGTGAAGAAGTGCAAAAGAGAAAATATTCCGTTAGTTTTGCCAAAGGAATTTCGGCAGTTTTACCCGGCGCCGGACAAATTTATACCGGCAATTATCTAAGCGGTATTTTATCGCTCGGCTGGAATATTCTTTTCGGCTATTTGACCGTACAAGCTTTTTCTGCCGAGAGAGTGTTCGATGGAATGGCAGTCGGTACGATGCTTTGGCTTAGGTTTTACAATGGTAATCTTTCCAACGCAGAAAAGTTTGCCGTAGAGAAAAACGAAATCATCAATAATGAGACTTTAAACTTTTTACAAAAAAATTATCAAGGACTGAAGCCGTGAAGTTAACAGAAGATAAAATTAGAGAGTTCTCAATTCAAGCTATTTCCGAACTTGGCGCAAATGCCTCGCCCGATGCGGTTAAAAAATTGGTTGAAGAAAAAATCCGCAGTTCAAATGATTTCCCCGAAGGAGAGATGAATTTAAGTTCCGGCAGAGTAATTCTAACGTCGTTTGGTTTGAATACCACGGGAATTGTCAGTTCCATTTCTGCTGCTTTAAGTGAAGCACAGTGCGATATCCTCGACATTTCACAAAAAATTATGCAGGAATTTTTTACGATGATCATGATGATTGATATAACGAATTCACCAAAAGATATTAAAGATATGCAGGAAATAATGAAAAGTATTGGTGAAAAACTTAAAGTGAAAATCTATCTCCAACACGAAGATGTGTTTCGCTTCATGCATAGAATTTGAGGGTTGTTAGTAGCTGGTTGTTGGTGGTATGGAAAAGACAAATTTTGAAAAACTAGACGTTTACAAATTATCAGAAAAACTATCCGATATTATTTGGACTATTGTTCTTTCATGGTCGCCATTTGCAAAAGCAACTATCGGATTACAACTTGTGAAAGCAGCTGATAGCATTGGAGCGAATATAGCCGAAGGAACGGGAAAAGGGAGCAGTCTTGATAACAAAAGATTTGCAAAAATTGCACGCGGTTCTCTTTTTGAAACGAAACATTGGCTAAGAAGATCAGTAAAAAGAAATCTTTTAAAGAAAGATGAAATTGATAAATTAAAAAACATCATTGATGAGCTTAGTCCAAGATTAAGCGCATATATAAATTCAATTAAAAATAACCAACATACAACTAACTACTAACAACCAACAACTAACACTATGCCCTACGAATTTGATGAAATTCTTGAAACAATTAAGATGACGGAGATTGAACATTTTGATATCCGCACGGTAACTATGGGAATCAGTCTCCGTGATTGCGCCGATAGAAACATTGACATCACCACGCAAAAAATTTATGAAAAAATTCTCCGTTATGCCGGCAACCACGTAAAGAACGCTCAGGAAATTGAAAGACGCTACGGAATTTCAATTGCAAATAAACGAGTTTCCGTTACGCCGATTTCCATTATTGGAGATGCTTTCGGGCAGGATGAATTTATAAAAATAGCCGAAACACTTGATAAAGCTGCAACGGAAATCGGGATTGATTACATTGCCGGATATTCCGCGCTTGTGCAAAAAGGATTTACAAAAGGAGAACTGGAGTTAATAAAATCAATTCCGAACGCGCTTTCACAAACGCAAAAAGTTTGTGCTAGCGTGAATGCAGCTTCTACAAAAGCCGGAATAAATATGGACGCCGTAAATTTGATGTCGAACATCATCAAAGAAGTTGCAGAAAAAACAAAAGACAGAGATTCGGTTGGCTGTGCGAAACTTGTGATTTTTTGTAATGCCGTTGAAGATAACCCATTTGTTGCAGGAGCTTTTCACGGCATCTCGGAACCGGAAGTTACGCTTAACGTTGGTATCAGTGGTCCGGGTGTAGTTTTGGAAGCCATAAAATCTGCGGGAGGAATAAATTTTCAAGCGCTTTCGGAACTCATCAAAAAAACAATGTTCAAAATTACCCGTGCGGGAGAGTTGATCGGAAGAAAAGTTGCGGAGAAAAATAATATTCCTTTTGGAATCGTTGATATTTCGTTGGCGCCAACTCCGGCAGAAGGAGACAGCATCGCCGATATTTTAATTGCGATGGGAATTGAAGATGTCGGCGCCCCCGGCACAACCGCAGCGCTTGCTATGTTAAATGATGCGGTAAAAAAAGCCGGTTTAATGGCAAGCTCATCTGTCGGCGGAATGAGCGGTGCCTTCATTCCTGTTAGCGAAGACGCCGGAATGATCCGCGCTGTTGAAAAAGGACATTTGTCGTTGGAAAAATTGGAAGCGATGACCGCCGTTTGTTCAGTTGGACTTGATATGGTTGCCGTTCCCGGTTCAACTTCCGCAGAAACTCTAGCCGGAATTATGGCTGATGAGTTTGCGATCGGAATGATCAACGATAAAACTACTGCTGTAAGAATCATTCCTGCAGTTGGTAAAAGCGTTGGCGACTATGTAGATTACGGCGGATTATTAGGAAGAGCGCCTATTATGCCCGTAAGAGAACTTTCCTCTAAAGCATTCGTCTTAAGAGGGGGGAAGATCCCTGCACCAATCAGAAGCCTTACAAATTAAATTTCTTGGTGTAGGATTGTTAATTATCAAATAAAATTTATATTTTAGACTTAAAATAATTCACAAAGCAGCAACAAATTCCAAACCCTAACTAAAAACGAGGATTCAATGAAAAAAGGTTTACTTATCGGGCTTTCAATTGGAGGTGCACTCTTACTAGGAATTATCTTGTTAATTATGTGGGGCGTCCGTTCCTACAATAATCTTATAACGATGAACGAGGATGTAAATAAAAACTGGAGCCTGGTAGAAAATCAGTATCAGCGAAGAATAGACCTCATTCCAAATTTAGTGAACACTGTTAAAGGTTACGCTAATTTTGAAAAACAAGTATTAACCGATGTTACCAATGCAAGAGCAGGTGCAAGTTCAATGAAAGTTACTCCGGAAGTTTTGAACGATCCTCAGGCTTTCCAAAAATTTCAACAGATGCAAGGACAATTAAGCGGGGCGCTTTCAAGGTTATTAGTTACTGTTGAAAATTATCCAGAATTAAAAGCCAACGAAAATTTTCTTCAATTACAGGCGCAACTGGAAGGAACTGAAAACCGTATCGCTGTTGAAAGAAGAAAATTCAATGAGTCGGTGCAGACTTATAATACCACAATTAAGAAATTCCCAACCGCGATTTTTGCCGGGATATTTAATTTTAAAGACAAACAATATTTTGAAGCAGTTACGGGCGCTGAAAATGCCCCGAAGGTAGAATTTTAATCTAAATGAAAAGACTACTGGTTATCCTCTTCGTAACTATCGCCTTTTCCATTTCAATAAAGGCTCAAGGTGAACTGCCGACTTTAAAATATCTCGCTACGGATTTGACGAATACTCTTTCCGCAGATGATATTCTCAGTCTTAACCGGATACTTAGTGCATTTGAAGATTCAACTTCAAACCAGCTTGTATTTTTGATGATCCCGACACTTAACGATTATCCGATCGAAGAATACGCAAACCAGGTTGCACAAAAAAATAAGATCGGGACGAAAAAAAACGATAACGGAATTCTCCTTCTTGTGGTTAAAAACGATCATAAAATTCGGATCGAAGTTGGTTACGGACTTGAAGGCGCTTTGCCCGATGCGACGAGCAATTCCATTATTCGAAATGAAATTCTTCCTTTATTTAAAGAGAACAATTATGCCGAAGGTGTTTTTGCCGGCGTTGGGGCAATTGTAAAAGCTACGGTTGGTGAATATAAAAACGATGCACCCAAAAGCAGGAGGAGAGGAAAATCTGTCGGCGGCTGGATCATCCCTATCCTAATCATTCTCTTTTCATTTTTATTTCGCGGAAGAAGAAGCCGCGGAATTTATCTCGGAAGCGGAATGGGACTTGGTGGTTTTAGAGGTTCCAGTGGTTTTGGTGGATTTGGCGGCGGAAGCAGCGGCGGTGGGTTTGGCGGATTCAGTGGCGGCGGCGGCAGCTTTGGCGGCGGCGGCGCAAGCGGAAGCTGGTAACCTTTTTTGTGAATAAATTAGTAAAATATTTTTTGATTTGAAAAATGGAAATTTTAGGTAACGATCAACATAAAATTATATTTGGTGATACTTTGGTGGCTCTTGCTGCCCTTCCCGATAACTCTATTGATTTAATTTTTGCTGATCCACCATACAACATTGGAAAAAATTTTAGCGGACAGAGAGACAAATGGGATACAGACGAAGATTATTTGAACTGGTGTTACAAATGGCTTGATCTGTGTGTACAAAAAATGAAAACCAACGGCAGTTTTTATGTAATGACTGCGACTCAATTTATGCCTTTTTTTGATATCTATCTTAGCAAAAAACTTTACATTCTATCTAGGAGCGTGTCCGAGAATATAGTTTTTTCAAATAGTCAATGATAGGTTTTAGACCAATTTTTCAAATACAATCCCAAAACAGTAAAACAAGAATTAAAAAAAATAAGGAAGCAGATTTTAAGCC
>Ga0210050_1001913_pt1 | contig 21148 bp, 35 predicted proteins | sample CryGey132114_all_FD_185463 | JGI IMG/M metagenome (GOLD analysis project Ga0210050, IMG submission 185463) | Groundwater microbial communities from aquifer - Crystal Geyser CG22_combo_CG10-13_8/21/14_all (SPAdes) (version 2) | ecosystem: Environmental > Aquatic > Deep subsurface > Groundwater ... | reverse complement strand
GATTGTAGCCGAAAACCTGCCGGGAGGGATCCGCAAAAACACTGCTCCATAAGAAATAAACCAAAATAATCTGCATGATGTTTCTGACCCGCCACATTATAAAATTTAGACGGTAAGCAAACTCCTGAGCAAAAGAAATTTTGAAGATTTGCCAATATTTATTCATAAGCTATTTCAAGCTTCGCTTATTTTGCCAGCCCGCCTTTAAAAACCCGGCGGATAACCTCTTCAATCGGAATCTCCTCAATCGTTAAGTCATTTACCGGAAAGTTTTGTAAAATCTCGGCGGCTGCCACAGCCGCAGTCGAGCGTGGCACGGAAAGGATTACTTCCGGAAAAGCTAATTTCTTTACCGTCCCGATTGTTTCTATTTTCTTAATATCTCCTTCTTGGGCCAGGAAAAGCTTGATAAGCTTTTCTTTGGCAAATCTTTCCACCAGCTCCCCAAAAATTCCATCAAACAGAATCCGGCCTTCATCGATAACAATCACCCGTCTGGCCAAATTCACCAAATCATTCATGTTATGTGAACTCAAAAAAATTGTGGCCTGGTTTTTTTTGTTGTATTCATAGATAAAGTCCCGCGATTTTTGCTGGCCAATTAAATCCAAACCAATGGTCGGCTCATCCAAAAAAAGCACCCTGGGCTTGTGCAAAAGCGCGGCCACTAATTCCAATCTCATCCGCTGACCCAAAGAAAGTCTCCTCACTTGGATCGTAAGCAAGCTTCCTACCTCAAGCAAATCAACCAATTCCTCAAGATTTTTTTCATAATCTCTTTTGGGGATTTCGTAAATTTCCCGATTTAACTCAAAAGTCTCAATGGCCGGCAAGTCCCACCAAAGCTGATTTTTCTGACCCATTACCAGAGAGATTTGTTTTAAAAATTCACGGCGTTTTTCCCAGGGATCGTATTCCAAAACCTGAACAAAGCCGGAGGTGGGGTACAAAAGCCCGGAAAGAGTTTTTAAAGTCGTGGTTTTACCCGCTCCGTTCGGGCCGATAAAACCGACCAGTTCTCCAGGACTGATAGTAAAAGAAATTCCTCTTAAGGCATGAATTGTCTTTTTCTTGGGAGAAAAAACCGATTTAACCGAACCCATGAACCCCGGCTCCTTTTGGGTTATTTCAAAATTCTTAACCAGCCTATCAACAATTATGGCCCGATCCATCAAGCAAAGTATAGCACGAAGATTCTAGCGACTAACTTGCCTCTTAAGCTTCTTTCCGGGAGTAAACCTCGGAGAACGGTGGGCTTTAATGGTCACTAACTTATCGGTCTTGGGAATCTTGACGGTTTTGCCTTTCATAGAGATTACTCTGAAAGTTCCAAATCCGGAAAGAACCACCTTTTCACCTTTAGCTAAAACCCGGCCAACCTCGTTTAAAAAAACATCAACGGCTTCAACCGCTGCTTTCCGGGTCAGGTGGGCTTTCATGGCCACCAGCCCAACCAATTCATTCTTTGTCATACCTAGCCAGAAGCATATACCAAATTAAGCTCAAATGTCAAGCAAAGCGCAGATCCCGCGAAACTTTAGTGAAGCGGCAGAATCTTTTTCATTTAGCGGAAGTTGTTTCCGAAGCTCGAGTTTCCCGAATAGTTGTCACTTTAATCTGGCCGGCATATTCGGCCTCTTTTTCCAAACGTCCGGCAATATCATGAGCCAAAACAGTTAATTTATCATCATCAACCTCTTCCGGTTTGACAATTACCCGAACGTCCCGCCCAGCTTGGAAAGCGTAAACCGTTTCTACCCCCGGGAAAGAGGCGGCAATCCCTTCAATTTTGGTCATTCTTTTGATATATTCCTCATGCGGCTCGTACCTCGCCCCCGGCCTGGAGCCGGAAATGGCATCGGCAATCCAAACAACGGTTGACTCAACCGAAGAAAAGGGCTTGTCCTCATGATGCTCCGCTACAGAGGCGATTATCTCTTTGGGCAGACCATATTTTTTAAGAATATTAACTCCCAGCTCGACATGGGTTCCTTCTTCTTCGGTCACCACCTTGCCGATATCGTGCAGCAAACAGCCCAAGCGGACAATATCCACATTGGCTTCAATCTCCGCCGCAATCGAAACTCCAATTTTGGTCTCTTCAATTGTATGAATTGCCAAATTTTGGCCGTACGAAGTCCTGAATTTATATCGTCCGATCAGTTTCACCAAATCCAATGGTAGATTAAAAACCCCGCAATCATGGACAATCCTTTTGCCCTCTTCCAGTAAAATCTCCTCCATCTGGGCCCTCACCTGTTTGATAATTTCCTCAATTCGGGAGGGCTGAATCCGGGTGTCTTTAATCAGAGTTTCTAGGGCCCGCCTGGCAATTTCGCGTCTGATTGAATCAAACGAAGAGATCCTGATTTCGTTCGTTTCGTCAATCTCAATTTCCACTCCGGCTTCTTTTTCGAAAGCCCGGATATTTCTGCCTCCCGCTCCGATTATCCGGCCCTTAACGTCTTCATCTGGAAGATGAATGGCGGAAACGGTATATTCCGCCACATACGAAGTCGCCCCATGCTTCATCGCATCAACCAAAATCTCCTTAGCCTTTTCGGAAGCATCCTCTTTTATCCTTTCTTCAGCTGCCCGAATTTTTTTGGCAATTTCGGAAGTTAAATCTTTCTGGACCTCATTCAGAAGTTGCTTTTTGGCCTCATCCACCGTCAGGTGGGCCACACTAGTTAATTTTTTTAAATAATCATCTTTCGCAGCCATAACCATCTTTGGAGAATATTTTCATATTCTTTGACTCCTTGGGCCTATTCTAGCACTTCCACCACACTTTTTTCAATCACTTCCCAACTAAAGCCCTTACCCGCCAGATATTGGGACATTTTCCGGTGAGCCTCACGCCCAGGCAGGTTTTTCCACTTGTAAGCTTTCCTAGCCAGCAGTTCTTTGGCCATTTTTTCTTCATCAATTTTTTCTTCCCCCAAAACTTCGTTTATTGTTTCCTGTTTTATTCCCTTAATTCTTAATTCATTATTCAAAATTCTTTTCGGCTTCGGCCGAAAGGCTTGCCTTTGCCCCACCCACCAAGCAGCGAATTTCTTATCATCGATCAAATTAAGTTGCTTAAGTTTCTTAAGTAACTTATCAAACAAACTAATATGAACTTTTTTTCTTCTTAGCCAAAGGCGTATTTCTTTTTCGCTCCTTGGTCTTAGGGTGGCAAATTTAAGCAGTTTATCCAGCGTTTTTTGAAACTCGGCCTTTTTGATTATTGTTTCTACTTCCGCTTCACTTAACTCTTGCTCTACTTTTAATCCCAGGGTCACATAATTCTCCAGATCAATTCCAAAACCGAATTTACCATCCAGATAAACGTTGACCCTCTTACCGTTTCTCTGCGGCTTTATTGAAGTGACTGTGGGCATAAAACTAGTTTACTCTTCTTTTTCTTCTACTAATTCTTTAGGAAGCTTTTTGCCAGAGGCCACCATCTCCCGAATCTTTTTCTCTATCTCTTCCGCAAATTTAGTGTGTTCTTTAAGATAGGCTTTTGCCGCTTCTTTGCCTTGAGCAATTGGTTTGCCGCCATAATTAAAAAATGAACCGGATTTGGCAATTAAACCTAATTCCACCGCCACATCCAAAACTCCGGTTTTGGATATTCCTTCAGTTTCCATTATGTCAAATTCGGCAATTCTTAATGGAGGAGCCACTTTATTCTTAACCACCCTGGCCCTATGACGGGACCCGATTACTCTTTCCCCGTCTTTTAAGACCTCAATTCTTCTTACATCAATTCTGACCGATGAATAAAATTTAAGAGCCAGACCCCCCGAAGTTGTTTCGGGATTGCCAAACATGACTCCGATTTTTTGTCTTAACTGATTTGTAAAGATTAATACTGTCTTTGATTTTGAAATTGCCCCGGTTAACTTTCTTAGGGCCTGACTCATTAAACGGGCCTGCATCCCCATCACGGCATCCCCCATTTCTCCCTCAAGTTCTGCACGAGGTACAAGGGCCGCAACCGAATCAACGACTATAACATCCAAAGCCCCTGATCTTATAAGAGTTTCTGTTATCTCCAAAGCTTGTTCGCCAGTATCGGGTTGGGACATGAGTAAATTATCCAAATCAACTCCGATTATTTCTGCCCAAGTTGGGTCTAAGGCATGTTCAGCATCAACAAAAGCACACTGACCACCTCTTTTTTGTGCCTCTGCAATAACGGATAGGGCAAGACTTGTTTTCCCAGATGCCTCAGGGCCATATATCTCAGTAATCCTTCCACGGGGTAACCCCCCGACACCCAGCGCCAAATCCAAAGCAATAGATCCGGAGGGAATTACATCAATCTTAAAACGAGCATCGGCTTTTTCCCCAAGTCTCATAATTGAACCTCTGCCGTATTGCTTTTCGATTTGGTCCATTGCCAATTTAATGGCTTGAAGTTTTGCTGATCCGCCTTCTTGTTGATGAGGCACTTCTTTCGGTTCTTTTTTGGTCTTTGCCATTTATGTTATCTTTCTACAATCTTTCTAAATAAAATTCAAGTGCTAATTAATTTCAGTTGTACGACAACTCCGTACAACCTCACTTAAGACTAAAAACCATAGGTCGGGGATGAGCGAATTGAACGCTCGCCGCATGACCCCCAGCCACGCATTCTACCGTTAAACTAATCCCCGTTCTTCAAAGAAGAACGCTTGTATTTTAGCAGAATTGAAGTGCGTTGTTAACGTTTAGGAGATTGCTTTTTGCGGCGGGATTTGCCGCCCATACCGACCATTCTTCTTTGTCTTTCCCGGGCATCGCGGGTTAAAAATCCGAATTTCTTTAAAGGCTTTTTATATTTTTCCGCTGAAATCTTAACAAGAGCCTTAGCGATTCCGTTAACCAAAGCTTCCAGTTGGGAAGACTTACCCCCGCCGATAATCTTGGCCGTAAAATAATATTTATCCGAGGTTTCTGTAACGGCAAGCGGTCTTTTCCAGAAAGTCTCGTTAATTACCCCGGGAAAGTATTTCTCAACCGGCATGCCGTTAACGCTGTTTTCCTCTTTGCCACGAAAAATCCTCACCCTGGCAGACGAGGTCTTCCTCTTTCCGGTCGCGTAAGTGTAATTAATTTTCTTTCCCATGCGCAAAAATTTTTAATCTTGCCAGCCTGTCTTTTTTCAACCGATTATCCGGCAGCATTCCCGCAACCGCGTGTCGGATCACTTCTGTCGGCTTTTCTTTATTCATTTTGGCAAATGTGACTTCTTTGAATCCGCCCGGATAGCCCGAATGACTGCGGTATAACTTCTGCTCCTTTTTTCTACCGGTTAGCTCAATCTCGCCGGCATTAACCACCACCACATAATCTCCCGAGTCCAGGTGAGAAGAATAATTTACCTTGTGTTTACCGGTAAGAAACGTGGCAATCTGGGTTGCTAATCTACCCAAAATTTGGCCCTTGGCATCCACCTGGTGCCAGGTCCTATTTACTTCTTTTGCTTTCGGTTGGTACGTTTTCATTTTTCTTCTTCTCAACTATTTCTTCCACCCATTCAATCTTCGTCATCTTGGCCGAATCACCCCGTCTGGTCGGCAAAGGGATCAACCGGGTATAACCACCCTTTCTTGACAAAAAAGTTTCTGCCACCGGACCGAACAGTTTATCGGTTGTTCCTCTGTCATTGGCAAGATAAGCCAAGATCCTCCTTCTTGATGCCAGAGTGCCTTCTTTGGCCAAAGTTACCAATTTGTCGATTTGGCCCTGAACCGCCTTAGCTTTGGCCGTGGTCGTAACTATCCTGCCCTCAAGAACCACATCCCGAATTAAAGACCGAAAAAGGGCTTCTCTGGCTTTTCTGCCACGGGATAACTTCCTACCAAAAACCCTTTTTCTCATTGACCAACCCCTTCCCAGGTAATCCCTTTTTGGCCTAAGGCGGCGGCAACAATCTTTAAAGATTTTTCACCCAGGTTTCTGACTTTGACCAGATCTTCCCTTTTGGTTTTAGCTAGAGTTTCAACGGTTTCGTAGCCGGCCTTTACCAGGGCGTTGGCAACTCGGGTGGGAAGCCCAATTTCTTCGACAGAAAGCTTCCCGGTAGCCCCTAAGTTGTCTTCGACTACCTTTTCTTCTTTAACCACCTTTTTGGGAGAGATCATTTGGTTAAGAAACCCTGCCAGCACCTTGGCTCCGGATACTAAAGCTTCTTTGGGTTTTATCGTCCCGTCTGTCCAAACTTCAAAAATGAGTTTATCAAAGTTAGTTAAGCGTCCGACCCGGGTTTCTTCAACTTTATAATTGACTCTGGTTACCGGAGAAAAAGAGGCATCCAGGGCAATTAAGCCGATTGTTCCCGTCGACCTGCCTTCAGCTGGAGAGTAACCACGGCCTGCTTCAATTTCCATCTCGGCCTCCAATTTAGCCCCTTTATCTAAAACCGCCAGAACAAATTCCGGATTAGCAATTTCTACAGTTGCGGGAACCTTAATATCTTTAGCTTTGACTTCACCGACACTTATGGCCGAAAGAGTCGCTTTAACCGGTTTGTTCCCGGAATATGAAAACCTGACTTTCTTGAGATTAAGCAAAAATTCAACCACGTCTTCCTTCATTCCCTTAATAGTGGAAAATTGGTGTTTGATTCCCGCTAGCCTAACGGTAGTCACGGCTGCTCCGGGAAGACTGGTTAAAAGGACCCTTCTTAAGGCATTGCCCAAAGTGTCCCCGTAACCTTGTTCCAAAGGCGTGATCACAAACCTACCGTAATTTTTTTCTTTTGATCCTGCTTGCGCAGGCAAGTCTTCTTTTATTTCAAACAAGGGTTCGTTCATCTTTTTGCTCACCTCCCCCGGGTGATGGCTTCATATTCTACCCTCACCTTGAGTAGAACTCAACTATATCCTGCTCGCTAATCGGTTCAACTAAATCTTCTCTTTTCGGCTCCCGCACCAGCCGACCAACCAGGGCTTTCTTTTCCAGCCAGGTAGGGGGTTTGGAAGTGGCGGGAACCTCCTTTATCCCGGAGGCCAAACTGACTGCCTGACCGATCTTGACGCAGTATGAGGGAATATTTACTTTCTGGCCATCCACCAAAACGTGCCGATGAGAAACCAGTTGCCTCGCCGCCGGCCGGGAGGGGGCAAAACCCAAGCGATAAACGACATTGTCTAAGCGGGTTTCCAAAAGTCCTAAAAGCCTCTCGCCGGTGTTGCCTTTTGATTTCAAGGCAAGGGCCACATACTTTTTAAATTGTTTTTCCAAGACTCCGTAAATTCTTTTGACTTTTTGCTTTTCCCGAAGCTGCCGGCCATACTGCGATTGCCCCCTTATCCCTTTCGGACCGTGCATCCCGGGCGGAACGTTCAGGCGGGTAAGTTTCGCCCCGGCTCCAAAAATATCGAAGTTTTCCCTTCTGGCTAACCTGTCTTTGGGTCCGGTGTATCTGGCCATTATACCCTCCTTTTCTTTTTCGGCCTTGGACCGTTATGCGGAATCGGCGTAATATCGGCAATCAAAGAAATCTTCACCCCCGAGGCTTTAACTGCCCTTAAGGCGGCATCCCTGCCGGGGCCGGGACCTTTAATATAAATCTCAACCTCTTTTAATCCGTGTTCTTCCTTGGCCTTCTGCATCACTTTTTCCATCGCAGTGGTTGCGGCAAAGGGTGTGGATTTGCGAGTCCCCTTAAAACCGGCGGCTCCGGCCGAACCCCAAGTTAAAACCTCGCCTTTCTCATCCGTAATCGTCACCAGAGTGTTGTTAAAAGAGGCCGAAATATAAACTTTGCCTAAATTCATTTAGTTGCCTCTCCTTCTTTTTGGGTTGTTTTAAACTTGCTCAAAACCTCTTTCTTGAAAGCCCCAATAGTCTTTCTTTTACCTCTTTTGGTTCGGGCATTGGTTCGAGTGCGCTGGCCCCGAACAGGCAGGCCTTTGGTATGCCTTGAGCCCCGAAAACTGCCGATCACCTGCAGCCGAGCCACGTTAGCCTTGACCTTTCTGACCAGTTCTCCTTCAGTTTCATAGTCCTCAAGTTTGGCGGCAATCTTAGCTACCTCTTCAGGAGAAAGCTGGGCAATCCTTTTGGCTCTATCGATTTTTAAAAAATCCAAGATCTTAGCCGACAACGGCCAGCCAATACCCCTAATTCGGGTTAAAGCAAAGCCAACTTTCCAATTATCCGCCAATTCAACTCCTGCAATTCTTGCCATACCTATCCTTGTCTTTGTTTATGCCGAGGATTCTTACAAATCACATAGATAACCCCGCGGCGCCTGATAAACTTGCAGCCCTTGCATCTTTTTTGTATTGAACTTGTAACTTTCATCTTAATATTTAAAAATAATTCTGCCCCTAACTTCATCATACGGCGTCATTTCCACCCGAACTTTATCTCCCGGAAATACTCTGACAAAACTTTTCCTCAATTTTCCGGTGAGGGTGGCCAAAATAACCCGGCCGTCTCCTAAATCGACCCGAAACATTGTGTTCGGCAACGATTGGGTTACCATCCCGTCAAACTCAACCATTCCCGGCGTTTTTCCCATATTACAAAAAAACCGGGCCAGTCAAAATTTCCGGCCCCCGCTGTCCGACTGCCACTGTTTCTTCAAAAAGTGCTGTTATTTTACCATCGCGGGTAGAGATTGTCCAACCGTCAGTCCCTTGAACCAAGTCGGGGGAACCTAAAGCATACATCACTTCAATCGCCAGGGTGGCGCCGACAGGCATCTTTAGGCTTTCCTCTTTCCTTCCGGGCACAAAGCAGGGAATGGCGGGCTCTTCGTGAAGCTCCCGGCCCACGCCATGACCCACCAAAGCCCGAATTGGAGTATAACCCCCCCTCTCAACTGTATTTTGAATGGCTTCGGAAATATCATAAATTCTGTTGCCTGCTTTTGCTTCGGCAACAGCTGCCATCAGCGCCGCCTGACCAACTTTTAGAAACTTTTTCGTTTCCGGCGAAGGCTCAAGCCCCTTGGAAAAAGAACTATCTGTATGAAACCCTCGAAAGTAGAGTCCCAAATCAACGCTAACGACATCTTTCTTTTTAAAAACCACCTCTTTTTTGGGAATCCCGTGAACCAGGCCCTGGTTAACATTAATACAAGTAGCCCAATGGTACCCCGGCACTTTTTTAAAAGAAGCCTCCGCCCCTTCTTTAGCAATTAACTTATTAGCCAAAACCTCAATTGCTTCAGCCGAAACCCCAACTTTAACCGCAGCGAACAAGGCCTTTTTGACACAGCCAAGTTTTCTGCCACATTGTCTCATGATTTCAACCTCTTTGTTGGTTTTTGAGTAAAATTTTTTCATATATCTCTTGGTGAATTTCCGCAATCGGTCTGGCTCCGTCAAGGTCAATCACCTCGACTTCTTTTTTAAGCTCGGCGATTAGGGGTACTACCTGTTCTTTATACCAGGTTAGCCTTTTTTTGATCGCTTCGGGTTTATCATCATCCCTTTGCACCAATGAATTTTTATCAATATCTTTCGGCGGAGGGTCAGTAATCAGGTTGTAAATTTTTCCGGTAGCCGGGTCATATCGGCGAGCAGAGAGCCGGCGAATAGTTTCTTCCTCCCTAATTTGCAAAACAATGGCTAAATTAATTCCTGTTTTTCTGTCAGCCAACCAAGACTTTAAAAAAATATACTGCTTAATCGATCTCGGAAACCCGTCAAAAAGAATATCATCGTTCAGGCCTTTCTCGTCAAGGAAGGCAGTAACGTAAGAAACCATTTCTTCATCGGGCACAAAAGCGCCCTTATCCAGCATTGCTTTAACTTTTTCGTTTTTGGAAGAAAGTTCCCGTAAAAAGCCTCCCGACTCAAAATAAAAAAACCCAAATTTTCCCACCAGCAGTCTGGCTTGGGTGCCTTTGCCTGATCCTTGAGGTCCAAGTAGAATTATATTCATCGTATAAAGGTTTCGTATTTGCGCATAGCCAATTCTCCTTCAAGCTGCCGGATAACCTCCAAAACCACCGAAACCACGATTAAGACGCCTGTTCCGCCAATGGCTAAATTGGCAACGCCGATGGTCTTCTGGAAAAACGAAGGCAAAATCGCCACCAAGCCTAAAAATATTCCACCGATTAAAGTAATTCTGCCCAGAACAAAAGAAAGATATTTGGCGGTTGAACTTCCCGGTCTTATCCCGGGAATAAACCCGCCGCCTTTTTGGAGATTTTCGGAAATTTTATCCGGGTTAAACACCACGGCGGTATAAAAATAAGTAAAACCAAAGATGAGTAGAAAGTAAACCAGGTTATAGACCAAAGACTGGGGACTAAAAACCCTCCCGACACCGGTCGCCAGATGGGCCAAGATCGGATTGGCCGAATTAGCCAGGAACTGACTAATCAAGGAAGGCACCAAAACCAGAGAAACAGCAAAAATGATGGGGATGACTCCCGCCTGATTGAGCCTTAAAGGCAGGTAACTTGTCACCGGAGATAAACTGGAATTCCCCGACCGCCGTGAATAGTGAATCGGAATCTTCCGTACCGCTTCATTCATAAAGACAATGCCGGCGATAACCAAAAGGGCCATACCCAAAAAAAGTCCGACCTTTAACAAGTCCTGCGACTGAAAGGTGATTACCGACTGCCCCAAAGAAATGGGAAGTCTGGAAACGATACCCACAAAAATTAAAAATGAAATCCCGTCTTTCAAACCGTGCTCAGAGATTAGATCCCCCAGCCAAACCGCAAAAACCGTACCGGCAGTCATGGTTAAAACCAAAGACAAAACTGCCAAGGGTGAAAGTGAGGAAATCACATGCTGCGATTTTAATAAAGAATACATTGCCAGACCCTGAATTGCCGCCAAAGGCACGGTTAAAAGCTTAGTGTATTGATTTAACTTTTCCTGACCATACTCGCCCTCTTTCTGCAGGGCCTCTATCGAGGGAACAACATAAGCCAGCAGCTGAAAAATGATGGAGGCATTAATATAAGGGTTTAAACCCAAAGCCAAAATCGAGAAATTGGCTAATGTCCCTCCGGAAAAAACATCCAAAAGCGATAAAAAGGGGCTGTTGTAAAAAAGCATCTTTAAAGAAGTCCTGTCCATTCCCGCTGCCGGGATATGCGCCGTGAACCTGAAAACCACCAAAATCAGGGCGGTAATTATCACTTTTTTCCGTATCTCGGAAGATTTAAGCACTCTTACAAAAAAATGGACAAGAGTTTTAAGCATTTATTTTTTTCGCAGCCGATTTAGACATCGGCAACTCAATGGTTAATTTTTTGTTTAATTTTCCTCCGCCTAAAATTTTCACCCCGAACTCCCGGGCTTCCCCCGCCTCAACAATCCCGGCTTTGATCAGGGTCTCAAGATTAACTTTTGAATTCGCAGGCAAGAGGTTTAGAACCTCTAAATTAATAATCAGCGGTTTTTTGCCGGCTTTAAATTTCCCCTTTCCCTTTTGAAAAGGGAGTCTTTTCAAAAGAGACTTTTTCACTTTCATGCCCTCAAACAAAACGCCGATTTTGCCTCTGGCCTTTTGACCCTTTTGGCCCCGGCCAACCGTATGACCACCCTTGCCGCTGCCGTAACCCCGGCCCAGCCTTTTTTTTCTTTTAGCTACCATTTTAGGCAAAGATTCGTTCATTTTTTATGCCTCCTTACTCCTTCTTGCCATCCGGGTAATTGTTTCTAAAGCCTGAAGAGTGGCATAGACATTAGAAATTTTGTTTTTAGTTCCCAAAATCTTACCGACCACATCCCGAATCCCGGCCGCCTCCATAACCACCCGCATCGGCCCGCCGGCAATAATCCCGCTACCAGCAGGAGCCGGCTTAACCAGAACCTCGGCAGCGGAAAATTTTTCCCTAACGGAATAAGGCACGGTTGTTCCGTTTAGAGCCACTGTTACCAGTCTTCTTTTAGCCGCCTCGATGGATTTTTTGATCGCTCCTCTGACATCAGTGGCCTTGGCCAGGCCGATTCCAACCTTGCCTTTTTTGTTGCCGACCACGACCAAGGCCGAAAATCTGATCTGATTCCCCCCTTTGGTTTTTTTGGAAATTCGGTTAATCTGAATCACGGTTTCCTCAAACTCTTTCGGAGCTTGACTGCGCGAATCATAATTTCGGTAAAACTTATTCATTTTAAAAGTTTAAACCCCTTTTTCTGGCCGCTTCGGCCAGAGCCTTAACTCGGCCATGGTAGCGGTACCGGCCCCTGTCAAAAACCACGTCTTTAACTTTCTTGGCAAGTGCTTTCTTGGCAATTTCTTCTCCAACCTTTAAGGGCGATTTGCCCCGAGCTGCCGTTAAAGTAACCGCCTTTTTATCATCTATCACCTGGGCATAGATATAACGGTTGGACCTGAAAACCGAAAGCCGGGCTCTGGTTTTTTTATTATTCATATCTCTAAACTGTTCCGGTAGCTTTGGCCACCTTACCGGCCTTTCTTCTCACCACTTCATCCTGATACCTAATCCCTTTGCCTTTATACGGTTCGGGTGGCCGAATCGCTCTGATAGTCGCCGCCATCTGGCCGACCGCCTCTTTATCCCTACCTTCAATTGTAATTAAACTTTTCTCTACTTTAAAGGAAATCCCCTCCGGAGCCTTAAACTTAACCGGGCGAGAAAATCCAATATTTAAAGTCAGCTCCTGACCGTTGGTTTCGACTTTATAACCCGCTCCAACCAACTCCAGCGTCTTTTTCCACCCGCCAGATACTCCGGTAACCATATTGGAGAGAAGTGCCCGGGTGGTACCGTGCAGGGCCGAGGTCAAAGGCGAAGCTTTCTTAGCTGTGACAAAGAGCCAACCGTCCTTAACTTCCGCGGCAATCTCCGCCGGCAAATGCCGTTCTAGTGTTCCACCAGAACCGGTAACCACCACCTTACTTCCGTCTATCTGGACGGTAACTTGCGGCGGTAATTTAATTGGTAATTTTCCGATTTTGCTCATATAAATTTACCACAGTTCCGCAATTACTTCGCCACCAACCTTAAGTTTAAGCGCCTCTTTAGAGGTTACGACTCCTTTAGAAGAATTTAACAAATAAATTGACGGGCCCTTCTTCTTTCTTAAGTCAGCTGCCTTAAGATAAACCCGGCAGCCGGGTCGAGAAATAAGCCTAATATCCAAAAGCACTGGTTCTTTGTGGTCAAATTTTAGTTTCAGTTCCAATTTGCCGGCTGCAACCGCCTGACTTTCGACAAAACCCGCCTCTTTAAGGGCTTTGGCAATCGCTAGTTTCTCCCGAGTCGCCCCAACCGACACATTGCTCTGCCCTGCCAAAACAGCGTTCTTAATTTTCACCAAAAAATCTCCCACCGGATAAGTAAGCATTTTACCTACCAACTTGCCTTTCTAACTCCCGGGATCTCTCCTTTTAAGGCCAGTTCCCGAAAACAAAGCCGGCAAATCCCGAATTTGCGCAGGTACCCCCTGGCCCGACCGCAAAGCCGACACCTATTTCTATATCTCACCTTAAATTTTAATTTCTTGCTTTCTCTAACTTCTTTCGCTGTTGTTGACATAGTTCTATCTTTCAAACGGCAGACCCATTAAAGCCAAAAGCCGCCGTGACTGGTCAGGGTTTTTGGCCCGAATCACAATTGTGATTTCCAAACCATGGGGGCTACCTTTGGCAACATCAACTTCGGGAAAAACCGTATGTTCCTCTATCCCTAAAGTGTAATTGCCGGCTTTATCAAAACCGGTAGTTTTTACCCCCCGGAAATCCCTCAAGCGCGGTAAAACGATGGTAAAAAGCCTGTCTAAAAAAGAATACATTCGCTCTCCCCTTAAAGTAACCGCCATCCCTGTCACCATTCCCCGCCTCAAGTTAAAACTGGCTATGGAAATTTTCGCCTTTTTAAAAGCAGGTTCTTGACCGGTAATTGCGGCCAGGTCTTTTTTAAACGTCTCTAAAGCCTCTTTGTTTTTAACTAAGCTGCCCACCCCCGCATTCACCACGACTTTAATCACCCGGGGGATGGCCATTTTATTTTGGATACCAAACTCCCCGGCTAACTTGCCGGAAATTTCCTTCTCGTATTTCTCTTTTAATTTCATAAGTTACCTAAGTTACTTAAATCACTTAGTGTCTATCTCCTTCCCGCACTTTCTGCAAAATCGCGATTTTGTCCTGGCTAAAAGCTTCAAACCAATCCGGGTTGCTTTTTTACATTTCGGGCAAACCAGAGCAATTTTAGCCAGATCAACCGGCCTCGGGATATCATAAATTCCGCTTTTTTGGCCCTGGCTTCCCTTAAAATGTTTTTTGAAAACATTGATTCCGGGAATCAAAACCGCCTTGGATTTGGGGAAAACCCTTTCAATCTTCCCCTCGCGGCTTTTGTCTTTGCCGGCCGTAATTCTTACCGTATCGCCGATTTTAAGTTTAATCATAATTTAGCTAAACTACCTCCCGAGCCAAAGAGGCAATTTTGTGATAGCCCGCTTCTTTCACCTCTCTGGCAATTGGCCCCAAAATCCGGGTCCCCCGGGGTAACCCTTGTTTATCAATCACCACTCCGGCATTATCGCCGAATCTGACGTAGCTGCCGTCTGGCCGACGGGTTTCTTTCGCAAGCCTCACCACCAAAACCCGCACCTTTTCATGATCGGCAACGACCCCGGCCGGATCTGCACCCCGCACCACACATAAGATAACATCTCCCAAGGCCACTTTCTTGCCAATCTTTGCCGAAATCCCGATGACCCTCAGCTTTCTGGCCCCCGAATTATCTGCCGAGGTAAGCATGGTTCTTAATTGAATCACTTAATTATCCTCCATTTCTTAAGCTTCGATGTCGGCCGGCAGGCCACAAACTTAACCGTATCTCCGACTTTCACTCCAGACTCATCCTCAACATGGTATTTTTTTAATCTTCTGTACCTCTTTAAATAGACGGGATGAACCACGGTTCGCTCCACTGCCACGATAGCCATTTTGGCCGTTTTATGAGAAACAACCTTGCCTGTAAAAACCTTCATTTTACCTTAACCTCGCTTTCGATGATTTCTTTCTCCCTGATCAGAGTCAAAATCTGGGCAATTTCTCTCCTTAATTTCCGGCTACCTTTTTTGTTTAATTGAGCCTTTTTCTGACCAACCTCTTCCTGCAATTCTTCTACCTTCTTTGTTCTTAAAGCAGTCAGTTCGTTTCTTTTCATGGTTTTTTTAATCCTCCTGGCTAATCAATTTTGTCTTTAAGGGCAATTTGGCCGCAGCCAAGGCAAGGGCAGATCTTACCACTTCCTCACCGGCTCCGGCAACTTCAAAAATAATCCTACCGGGCCTAACTACCGCTACGTACCGATCAATCTCTCCTTTGCCGCTGCCCATCCTTTTTCCGGCCGGTTTTTTGCTCACCGGCTTACCCGGGAAGATTCTCACCCAAACCCGGCCCCTTTTTTTTAGCTCATGAGTAACCGCCCGCCGGGCGGCTTCAATCTGCGCTGCGGAAACCCAGGCAACTGTCTGGGCTTTTAAACCAAATTCACCAAAAGCAAGTTCGCTACCTCGGCTGGCTATCCCTCGCCTTTTGCCTTTGAAATCTTTGATGTACTTTCTCCTTTTAGGCTGCAACATAAGTGATCTAAGTTACTTAAGTAACTTATTCCTCTCCTTTCTCGTGAATCCAAACCTTAATCCCTACATAACCTCTTTTAAGCAAAGCCGGAACAGAGGCATAATCAATTATTTCTCTTAAGGTCTGGGTCGGCACCGAACCCAAATGATATTTTTCCACCCGTGAGATCTCGGCGCCGCCAATTCGGCCGCTTAAGACGATTTTTATTCCCTTGGCCCCGGCCGCCATCACTCTTTCCATAGCTTTAGCCACTACCCGTCTTTGGGGCAGGCGTTTTTCCAGGTCCGCGACAACCCTCACGGCTACCAATTGAGCAGAAAGTTCCGGATTTTTAACCTCATTAACTTTAAAATCAATCTTTAGATTTTTAATATCCTCGCCTCTGGCCTTACCGATCACTTCCAAAACATACTTTTTAACCTCCTCAATACCGCTACCGCCGCGGCCGATAACCACTCCGGGCCGGGAAACCGAAACCGCAACCACCATACTTTTAGGCAGTCTTTCGATCTCAACACCGGTAATGCCGGCCAACCTCAGTTTGGCCATCAAGGCCCTCCTTATTTTGACGTCCTCAATTAAATATTCCTTAAAATTAGCGCTGTCTGAAAACCAGCGGGACTTCCAAGGCAAGAATGAACCCACCCTGATCCCCACCGGATTAACTTTTTGTCCCATTTTTCTCTCCTTTCTTAGTCGTCAAAATAACACGGATGTGGCTCATTTTCTTGACAATCGGGTGCCACCGACCACGGGACACCGGCTGGCCCCTTTTGAGTCTAGGGCCTTCTCCTACCTGAATTTCTTTAAAAATCAAGTCGGCTTCATTCAAGCCTTTGTTTCTGGCATTAGACAACGCCTGCAGAATTACTTTCCTAACCGGCTCGGCAGCTTTTTTATTGACCAAAAAAAGCGACTCTGCCGCCAGGGTAGGCTTGAGTTTTTTCACCAGCCCGACCACATCCCGAATTTTCCGGGGGGAGGCGAGTAAATATTTCTGTTCGGCTTTAATATCCATAGCTTAAGTTTTCTCCAAAGTCCTTTTAACAATCTCACCATGGCCCCTGAATGTTCGAGTCGGCGAAAACTCCCCTAAAGTATGACCCACCATATCTTCGGTCACAAAAACATCAATAAAGATCCGGCCGTTATGGACCTGGAAATATTTCCCGACAAATTCCGGGGGAATCCGGCAGGCCCGGGACCAGGTTTTAATCGGCGTCTCTTTGGTACCCATACCCGAGGTCACTTTCTTAACCACTCTCTCATCTACATATGGTCCTTTTTTGCTACTTCTTGACATTTTTGTTAATTATGCGGCCCTTTCTTTCGATGCTCAATTATTAGTCTATCTGAATATTTTTTCTTTTTCCTGGTTTTTCCGACAGCGGGCTTTCCGTAAACCGTCTTGGGGTACTTTAAACCCACCGAACTTTTGCCTTCCCCACCACCGTGGGGATGGGCTTTGGGGTGCATTGCCACACCCCGAACTCCGGGTCTTATCCCAAATTTTCTCTTGGTCCCGGCATTCTTGATCCTAAATGTTTTGGCCTCAATCTTTCCGACCCGGCCGACAGTGGCCCAACAGTCTGGATTAAACCTCCTCACCTCACCGGAAGGAAGCTTAACTAAAATCCATTTATCTCCTTGCCCCCGGACAACTGCAGCCGAGCCTGCGCTTTTGACGATTTGGGCTCCCAAACCAGGGCGGATTTCCAGATTATGAACCAGGGTGCCAAACGGAATTTTGGCTAAAGGTAAAGCATTACCGGCCTCGATCGGAGCGGCCTGGGAAGCAATAATCTTTTGGCCTAAGGTAAGTCCGTTCGGAGCCAGGAGATACCTTCTTTCTCCATCTTCATATAAAACCAGGGCGATATCCGCACCCCGATTCGGATCATTCTCGATCGTTTCAACCTGACCCCAGACACCTTTTTTATCTCTTTTAAAATCAATTTCCCGGAAATATCTTTTGGGTCTGCCACCCTGATGGCGCACCGTTACTTTGCCGCTATTGGACCTGCCTGATTTTTTAGATAAAATCCACTTTAGTTTTTTCACTTCTTCTTCTCCTTTTTAGTCTCAAATGCCTCAATTTTTTCACCCTCTGCCAAAGATACCAGGGTTTTCTTCCTGGCTGGTTTAGTAACCAACCTGCCCCGGAAATTTTTAGCTACCCGTTTACGATAATTGACTGATCTTACCTTTTTGACATGAACCGCAAAAACCTCTCCGATTGCCTTTTTAATCCTGCCTTTATTCAAAGAAGTCGGTACCCAAAAACTGTACCAACCGGACTTAGCCAAACTCAAACTTTTTTCGGTTAAAATTGGGGTCAATTTCATTTTTTCGGCCTTTCTTTTTTAGCAAAAATCCCGGCATCAAAAACCAGCTTCCCCCCAAAAAAAACGTTAAAGGCATTCAGATTCTGAAAGGAAAGAATTTTTACTTCGGGGATATTCCGGAAGTACTTTTTGGTTTCAAGGTTCTTGGGGCTTAGAATAAACGTATAAGTCTTGACCTGGCCAATCTTTTTTAAGAAGGCCTTTACCTGGCTGGTTTTGGTCAGTTTCTCAACCCCGCTTAGGACCACCGCCTCCTTATTGGCAACTTTTAGGCTTACGGCTTGGAAAAGAGCTTTCTTAACCATTTTTTTGGGCAGTGTCAAAATTCTCCTTTTTGGTTTGGGGCCGTGAGCAACGCCGCCGCCGACAAAAATCGGGGCTGACCTGGCTCCATGCCTGGCCCCGCCCGTGCCTTTTTGTTTATACCATTTTTTCTTGGTCCGGTTAACCTCGGCCCTGGTTTTAGTATCAGCCAAACCAATATGAGCTCTTTCTTCATAAACCCGAATCGACTGAGCCAGGAGATTTAAATTCTTCTCAACCGTAAATTCTCTGGGTAAAGTCAGATCTGCTAGCTTTGTTCCTTTGATTGAATAATTTGCAATTTTCATACTTTTGCTTCTTCTTCCGCAGGTTTTTCCGCCTCTACAATTTGGGTAACCACTTTATGTTCCGGTTCTTTCAGGCTGCCCGCCGAAATTTTTCTGATCTTCAAGATATCTCCGGGGTTCCCCGGCACCGGCCCGGAAACTACCAGTTCCTTCTTCTCGGGATCAATAGAAACAACATGTAGATTTTTAACCGTGACGGTTTTTCCTCCCATCCGGCCGGCCATATGTTTACCTTTTAAAACCCGACCCGGAGTCGTGGTAGCCCCGATTGAGCCTGGTGCTCTTTGCCGGTCAGACTGGCCGTGAGTTTTAGGACCACCGGCAAAGTGCCATCTTCTAACCACTCCTGCAAAACCTTTGCCCTTAGAAGTACCGCTTATCGCCACGATATCTCCTGCGGACAAACCTTCAGGAGATTCATTGGTAGAAATCTTCGTCACGGCGACCCTAAAGCCTTCAATAAAGGCCTGGCCCATTTTTCCTTTTGATCCTAAAATTATGTCTGACATATTCTGCGCACCAAAAAAGGCGCTGAAAGCGCCTTTATCTATCTAATGGCACTTCCCTTAATGGAAACTTCAAGTGATTGTTTGTCTAATCACTCCCACCACGATGAGGCAAGTATACTAAAAAAGGCTTGCCGACGCAAGCCTCTTTATTGTAAATTAGATTATGGCTCTGGTTTCGGCTTTAATCTTGCTTTTGTTTCTGAAAAGTAATTTGGGCCTACATCTTGATCTCAATTGACACGCCTGCGGGGAGCTCAAGGTTGCCTAGAGCGTCAATTGTACGGGGGGAAGGATCAAAAATATCAATCAACCTTTTGTGAACCAAAATTTCGTAGTGTTCTTGAGCGTTTTTGTCGGTAAAAGGAGACTCCTTAATGGCCATCACCGAACGTTTAGTAGGAAGTGGAATTGGGCCTATCACTTTGGCACTGGTGGCCAAAGCCGCGTCAATTATCTTTGCGGCCGCTTCGTCTACAACCCGATGGTCGTAGCTTTTGAGTTTAACTCTTAAGCGTCCTGCCGGCATATTTTAGGCCCAATTTAAGGTGCCCCCGCAAGGCGGGGTAAATTAAGCGATAATCTTGGTGATAACTCCGGCACCAACCGTGCTACCACCTTCCCGAATTGCAAATCTGACTCCCTCTTCCATGGCTACAGCCTGGATTAATTTAACTTTCATTTTGGCATTGTCACCAGGCATGACCATCTCTATGCCTTCCGGAAGCGTCACTTCACCGGTGACATCTGCGGTTTTAACGTAGAACTGGGGTTTGTAGCCGGTGAAAAACGGCGTGTGCCTTCCGCCTTCCTCTTTGCTCAAGATATAAACCTCGGCCTCAAATTCAGTGTGAGGTGTAATTGTCCCCGGCTTGGCCAAAACCTGACCGCGCTCGACATCTGTTTTCTCAATACCCCTTAAAAGTACGCCGACATTGTCTCCGGCTTGGGTTTCATCAAGAGTCTTCCTGAACATCTCTAAGCCTGTGGCTACGGTTTTTTTGGTTTCTCTCAAGCCTACTATTTCCACTTCCTCGTTAACCGTTAGCTTGCCGCGCTCCACTCTGCCGGTCACCACCGTGCCTCGGCCCTTAATGGCAAATACGTCTTCGATCGGCATTAAGAAGGGTTTTTCCGTATCCCTTTTGGGCTCCGGAATATACTCATCAACCGCTTTCATTAGTTCCAAGATTGATTTTTCCGCCTCTGCGTCTCCTTCCAGGGCCTTCAGGGCCGAGCCTCTGATGACCGGTACTTCATCACCCGGATATTGATATTTCTTTAAAAGTTCCCTGACATCTGCCTCCACCAAGTCAATAATCTCTTTGTCATCAACCGTATCGCACTTATTAAGAAAAACTACAATTGCCGGGACATTAACCTGGCGGGCCAGAATCACGTGCTCCCGGGTTTGTGGCATGGGTCCATCGGCAGCGGAGATGACTAAAATGGCTCCGTCCATCTGGGCCGCTCCGGTAATCATGTTCTTAATATAGTCTTGGTGTCCGGGAGCATCGATGTGAGCATAATGTCTTTTTTCGGTTTCGTACTCAAGATGGGAAATATTGATAGTGACTCCTCTTTCTTTTTCTTCAGGGGCATTATCAATCTCGTCAAATTTATAAGCCTTGGTTTTATTACCTGGTTGTTTTGATAAAATCGTGGTGATGGCTGAAGTTAAGGTCGTCTTCCCATGGTCCACATGACCAATCGTGCCGACATTAACGTGCGGCTTGGTTCTTTCGTATTTTTGTTTTGCGTCTGCCATTTTAATAACCTAGATTGTAATTATACAACCCGTCTTTCAAAGAAACAAGGGCAACCTGCCCTTACGTAACTGGTATTATATCCAAGGCTAAATGGGAGTGTCAAGTAGAACTTGCGGTGCTTGATAATCCTAGTTCAACAAAAGAAGAAAGAGAAGAGGCCCTTGATTAAATTTACCACTTGACAGAAATCTAAAGTGTAATACAATATATTACAATATGAGAGCAGTATTAAACATTTCACTACCGCAAGTAATGGTTGACGAGGTGAAAGAACACGTCAAAGAAGGTCGTTATGCCACTGTGAGTGAATTTTTCCGAAAGCTGGTGCGTGATTGGCAGGAAGACCGTTTGCTTAGGGAACTGAAACAAAGCCAGGCCGAATTTAAGGCCGGGAA
>Ga0210050_1001909_pt1 | contig 21201 bp, 20 predicted proteins | sample CryGey132114_all_FD_185463 | JGI IMG/M metagenome (GOLD analysis project Ga0210050, IMG submission 185463) | Groundwater microbial communities from aquifer - Crystal Geyser CG22_combo_CG10-13_8/21/14_all (SPAdes) (version 2) | ecosystem: Environmental > Aquatic > Deep subsurface > Groundwater ... | reverse complement strand
TATACTTACTTTCCATTAATTAATAATTTGCATACCTTTATGTGCTATTGTGCTATTCTGTGTACTATTATGTAGCTTGCAACATACTTTATGAAAGTCAAGACATGCTGTGTACTTCAAAATATATCGTGCCTACAGATTTTTACAACTTGGCCACGGGGAACATTTATCCGGCTTCCCGCCTTCCCCGTCACTACCGCCGCTCAATTGCAAGAAATAGGTGACCAACCCATCATACAATGCTCCTGCTTCATCTGACACACGCGCTTGCGCACCGAGAAAATCGCATGCGGCAGCAGTATTGGTAATGAAATACGATTCGGTCAATACGCCTGGGATCCCGCCGTATACAGTAATTCCATATCCATCGTGCTTGATACCCTTATCCGGCAAACCGAGCGCTTCAACCAACGCAGAATGAATCGGCTGTGCAAGCGCTTTGTCGTTATTCTGCGTGACAAAGCTCTGCGTATAATCCGCGTCCGTATTTGACGAACCGTTGTGGTGAATTGAGATGAGCGCTTCGGCGCCGGCCGCTTCCGCCGCGACGACTCGCTCCTTCCTGCTTGCGAGCTGCGGCACATCAAATACAGTAGCGCCGTTTGTTTCTAAAAGAACTTTTAAATCAGCGCGAACTTTCAGGTTTACATCCGCTTCGGCGACCGACGCTCCATCGCAATAACCTATTGCGCCGGTCGCGCCGTTGCCGTGCCCGGCATCAAGCGCGATGATTTTGCCGGTAAGCGGGCTTGTCGCGCCTGCCGGAACTACAAAAAGTACAAACGCTGCGCAGAGAGCAAAAAATAATTTTTTCATATCGTATTTTCGGTTCACCTTAGAAAATAATAAAGACAACTTATGCAGATGGTACGCTATATGCCTGTCGTGCGTCAATGTGGAAAACCTTGCGTGTGCATGACTCACCATGCGACATATCAGGAACGGCGCATATATATATATCTAAAGACATATACCAACAGAGCCCCCAGAAAGAGAAGGGCCAGCAATTCAAACCGCCCCTTCTCTTCCGCGAAAGAATACTTCGATGTAATCGTTTCAGTTCGTTCATTACCAGCATAATCAACCGCTTTTATCCGTATCGTGCTTTGTAGCGACTGGTCTTTCAATACATACGGGCTATCCGCAGTAACCCAAACATCCTTTGTCTCCGAGATCTCATAGTGGCTGATGCCATGCCCTTTATCTTGTGTCTGAAACGCCAAAAAATATTTGCCGCCAAATATGTCCTTGTCCCGTACTACCTTCGGCATAAACGGCTCCGGTGGCACGGTATCTGCGTCTTCCTCCACTTGTGCGCCTTTGTACTCAAGTATTTCAAATGGGAGCGGGAGCAGAGATACTTCCGTAGGGGTACCAAAACCATCGTTTCTAAGCGCTTGCACATTTCGCATCACTAAAAACGCATCACCTGCTTTGTCCGCACGCACTCTAAAACTAAAAAGTTTTCCTGCTTTGCGTTTTGGTTGAAGCGGCTCATATGTACCATCAAACCCTCCCGGAATAATGCCGGAAAAAATTATCTTTCCGTCCTTATACGCCGGTTTCTGTATCCACATGCCAATAATAGAGTCCCCGTCACTTATCGCGCCGACCGACACAAAATTATTCGGAATCAATACCTCGCCCTCTACCGCGTTGATATGTTCGCCGGCAGGATCAAGAAATACGGACACATCCACCTCACCGCCAGTACCAATACGCGCTTCCACGGGAGAAAAATAAAATGTCGCGGCAGATGCTCTTGAAACAGCGGCCATCATTAAACAAACCGCAAGAATAACATATGGAACTAATAATTTTATTTTATTCATATTCAAAAAATCTCAATCCATTATCCGGTCCAATAGAACGCCAAGATACTAAAATCGGTCAGTGTCACAGCGCCATCATCATTCAGGTCAATAGTGACAGGCGGCGATTGGCGGCCATACCAAAACGCCATAATGGAAAAATCGCTGATGTCCACGCGTTCATCGTTGTTCATATCCCCTTTCTCAGCTTTTAGTGACAATTTTAACGCAGCCACATTTTCAGTCCCGACAATAAAATTAACCGTCTTGGAAAAGTTTGAAATGTCTATTTCCGTATTCGCTCGTGTATGCGCCGTATGATTGCCATATTCAACTTCCAGCGTATCAAATTTATACACCCACAAACCCGCATCGTCCGCAACTATCTTTTTCACTAGCTCTTCTTCCGAATTGATGAGGAGTGCTACATCGGCTGACGGAACGCTATATCCAATAAATATCAGCGGGTCGCCATGCCGTACTTCTGTTTTATCGGCCCAGATTGTTGGCGGCAGGAATATATCGCTCACGACCGTGGTCACACCGGAACTCACAGCAATCGTAAAGGTACGGACAATGGAGTGGATACCCTGTTTATCTTCCGCCCACACGCCAAATGTATGCGTCCCAGTAGAGACCCCTGAAAGGCTTATTTCAAACTTCGCGGCGTCTCCAGCTTTCGTTGTCGCAACAACTTTAGCATCCTGAAAGAGGGTGACATCACTATCTGGATACGCAAGACCTTTGAAAATGACGCTTGTGGGCGTAATGATGCCGCCACCTCCGCCACCTCCGCCACCGCCTGTACCAACGGTGGGGCTCGGGCTTACAGGGTCGGTTTCGTCGTCATCTGAAAACGAAGAGCATCCGCTATCGTTTGGATAATCAACGAGTCCATCGGAATCGTTGTCTATACCGTCAATACACTGTGTATCGCCCAGTATCGTCACGGACAAAGTCGTCCCATCAGCTAAGATGGTGGCTGGATAAAAAACGAATATTAAAGTAATGACAATCGCGTTAAAAATTTTCATTCATCAACTTATTTCTTGACTGAAATAGAGATATTAATTCTTTTACGCAGGAATTTCAGAAGCAGGAAAATGGCAATAATAGCACCGAAAAAGCTTACCAAATACCCGAGCGGAAACGCGTAGAAAGAAACACTTCTCCCCGTAAGAACATTGCCTTCGCCGTCTACTATCTCAATATCCGCAGTATACCGCCCGAACAGCACACCCGTCGTCTGCCATGTTACTTTCCATTCTTTTACCGCTGTCGGAAGTACCGACTGACCGGAGACCGGCACCTCGCCAACTCTCTTACCAAAAATATTGCGAATCGTAATCGTACCTTTCGGCTCAAAGTGCACTGTACCGGTATTTTTAAATTCAATAGAAAACTGAACGGGAGATTTCTGCACAAACACAGGGCCGGAGAAATCAAGAAGTTCTCCTTTTTGAAGCCGGTTACCCGGTACGGTTATAAAAATGAGCATGCCCAGGCGAGTCCCGACTTTCAAGGTTCCCGTATCGCCTAACTCCGTCGCTTTGAAAAAAGCAACAGCGAAGTGCCCTCCCGGTTCTGCGTCTGACGGTGCCGTAATCGTGTATGGAATACTCCGTGACCCACCTTCTTCAAATTCAAAATCATCCGGTATTGTCAGGTCTATCCAATCAAGTGCCGTTGAATTGCCGCCGGCTCTGCCGACAAAATTTATTTTATTGTCAGAGCCGGCAGACGGTTCAAAATCCTCCGTCATTACCTCTACCAGAATAACATTACTGCTTTCGTTTTTAAGCGAAATAATCCCTGAAACTGATTCTCCCGGATTCAGAGTATGGGATACTTTTATCGGTTTAATGGTAAGCCCGGTGTCAGCATATACATCATTGCTCAATGCAAAAAAGCTGATGAACAACAGACATATGACTAAATAAAAGAGACGCTTTTCCATAGCATCTCTAATATAGCATGTTATTTGTTAATTTCCAGTGACAGTATAGGTCAGCGCGCCGGTATAAGTGCCGGTTATCTGGCTTGCCGCCACATCCACATAGAATAGGACAGAATTTATGGCGGTTGAGCCGGATGGGACACTTGAATCACCGATACGGCTCACATTAGTGGAGCTTGCGATACCTGCCCACTTCGCGTTTGAAACGGTGTCGTCAGAACCCCACCACGCGGTGGAGAGAAATGCGCTCGTTCCGCTCGCGCTCATTACGCGGAAGTAGAGAAAATTATCTCCCCATGTTATTGTTGACGCATTGCCGCCGGTCGTCGTCGCTGTGCCGGCGAGCACTTTCCACTCATTTGTCGGGTCTGGAATCTCATTAGTTCCGCCGTCATTTAATACATTAGAAGATAATGATTTATTATTCGCGGAAAGAGTAACATTCCACCCGGTCGCATTGTTCGTTTCTACGCTTAAAGTGCTAGTGGCAAACACAGGCGAGCCAGGCGTGAGGCTCGGAAAATTATCTGTTGATACAATAAAAGTAAGCGAGGTCGCGGAGCCGGTGGTAAATGTGTTACAGGTTGAAGAATCTGTAAAACTGCCGGACCCATCGGGGTCCTGCGCCGACGCCCTCCACCAATATTGCATAATTTCAGAAAGCGCATCTCCCGACTGCAGAGTAAAGTCACCCTGCGTCCCCGATGCGTAACAGCTTGTCGGACTATTTGTACAAGTTGCGTCCATACCGGTCCACCCTGTAGAAGTCACCGCTTGGTCATGCGTGCTTACGACAGTCGTACATCCGCTATTTGAATAAATCGTAACTTTGTATCCGAGATTATCGCTATCAGGTGCCGGGTCAGTCGCCGTCATAAGGAAATTTGGCGTAACGGACACGCCGGTCGCGCTATCCGCAGGAGAATCTTGTGCCGGCACATTGGGAGGCACATTGTAATAGACTGTCGCAGTAACAAACGCACTCACCGTACCGACGGGAAACTTCCCCGCCTTTGAGCTGACTGCCGCCACAGCAAACCCAAAATTGGTAGCGTTGATATCGCCAGCAGACCATGTTTCCCCCCATAAATCAGTCGTACCTCCGTATGTTACCGGTGAGGTAGCCCAATCGCTTGCATTGCTTCTGTCTGTAGAGCCGATAACACCTCCTTTGATAATGCGCGCGGCAGTATCTATCGCTTTTCCTCCTTGGTCAACGGTCGTACTCCTCGTAACGATGATCTCAATCCCAAGAATCTTTGAGCCGGTAGGAATGGCAAACGCAAAATTAGTGATAGTCAAATAATGTGTCGGGACCGTTGCAGAAGTGCTTTGACCGCTCATGCAGGCATTTTGCGGAGTACTCCACGCATTTGTACCAATAGATGCATCGTCCCCACCGGTTCCACAATTCGTCGGTCCAACGCTTACCGCGCGTACCTGTTTTAAAATAGGTGGCACAGGCGGATTATGTGCAATCCGCGGCCAACCAGAAAACATCCAGCCAATAACCAGAAAAAAAATGAGTATAAAATTGAGCGGGATTTGTATCTCGTGATGGAATCCTCTCATTACTACAGTATACTCAAAAATTCCGAGGAAAAAAGAAATGTGGCCGGCATACAATGTGAATACGTACCAATCTGACTTAGCGCTTCGTGATAGAGCTCGGTACAGTCAAGCCTAATAATACTATTCTAAACTATTTTATTTTAACAATCCGACGCTCTTCGAGCACCTTTTATGTGCAAAATCTATGATTGGCTAAAAATTTTCTCTGCCACGACTCTAATAGCAAAGTGGTGATCTGTTTCTTCTAACTGCTCAAGAAAAACGGCTAACGCGTCAAGATTGTAATCACCGAGTTTCTGATGTAAATTATTTTTTCTGCATAATACTTGAAAAACCAAAACTGCGGTTCGTTTATTGCCATCTGTAAATGCATGGTCATTGATTATGAAATACAAGTGCGCAACCGCTTTTTCTTCCAAGGTTTGGTAGTGAGAAACACCAAAACTCTCACCATTGATATTGGCTACCAGTGCGTCAATTTTATCTTCTGCTTCTTTCGTGATTGGAAAAGAAACTAATCTCTCATCATGCAGAATGTTGTAAATCTCGCAAATGTTTTTTGACGTTATCGGTTGAAATGTCTTTTTTCCCTTGGTCATAATCTCTCAAAGACTCAAAAACCGCCCGATTTTTTTCGAGTTCTTCAGTAGCAAGTTTTTTAACGCTATGATTGTTGCTTTCTTTTTTGCTCCGCATTAAAAACTTAAACATATATTATATTATATACTTAAATACACACGCGCGCAAGAACTGGATAACTACTTCGGTCGCTGTTTGAGTTACCGCGCTCTCTAGCCGAGTATGCAATTCAGAGTAATACTCTATGTTGTTTCGACCCTCCTAGGGCGCAAAACACCGTGCTCAAGTTGACTGCCGGGCTAGGGCTCGAACCTAGATACCCAGGACCAAAACCTGGTGTCCTACCATTAGACGACCCGGCATTTTCTATTCTTTTCTATTTTTTCTATTCTTTTGATTCCGTCTTACTCGCGCTCTTATCCGGAGCATCGCCAACTACTTTCATCAGCGCGATTTCTATGGCGACTTCCGGTATATAATAATCCCGTATTTTTTGGTATGCGTCAAGAAATTCTTTCAGCACGCCCGATGAAAGATTCGCGTCGTGATTTTTCGCGGTTGTTTCAATCAGCAAGAAATCCTCTTCGGTAAAATCGTGCTTCATCTCCTCCGCGATATCCTGAGCATAGCGGAGAAGCAGTCCCGCGCGCAAACGCTCTAAAACGAGATGTAAAAAGAGCCGCATATCAGTATTTGCTTGCGCCGCGCGCGCTACAGCGGCAAGGCCACGCGCGGCGTTTCTCTCCGCAATCGCCGAAAACACTTCGTTCACCAGTACTCCTTTCGGCGCGCCGGTGATAGCTTCCACCTCGCCATGCGGAATCTTTTTCTCACTTGTAGCAGAGAGCACTTTTTGGAGTATGCCATGCGTATCGCGAAACGACCCATCGCCCAAAAGCGCAATAAGCTCTGCCGACGCCGGCTCAATCACCCGTCCCTCTTTTTTCGCCACCGCAAGCGCCATCTGCTTCAAGAGCTCGCGCGATGGCTTTTTGAAGGTATGCACCTCGCATCTGGAGACGACTGTTTCGGGCAGTTTTTCCAGCTCTGTTGTGGCTAGTATAAATATCGTATGCTCCGGCGGTTCTTCCAGAGTTTTCAAAAGTGCGTTGAACGCCGGCGTGGAGAGCATGTGCACTTCGTCTATGATATAGACTTTGTATGGAGAATCAAACGGCCGCGCGCGTACAGATTCGCGAAGCTCGCGCACATCATCAATCCCGCGATTTGACGCGGCATCTATCTCATAAAGGTCGTTCACGGAACACTTGAGCTCGCGGGCGATAATACGCGCCACCGATGTCTTGCCCGTGCCGCGTGAGCCGGCAAAAAGATACGCGTGCGAGAGCGCACCCTGTGCGAGCGCGCCAGAAATCGCTCGCACTATATGCTCCTGCCCGAGCACATCAGAAAATCTTTCTGGCCGATATTTTCGATAGAGGGTCGCGGACGGCATGAGGTGGATTATAGCAAAAAAGTCCCGCGTCGCGCTATTTTGCAGAAACAAGCAAAAGAACGCGTCACGGGACTCTCCGCCGGATTAAGCCGGCGACATGGTCAGACCATAAGGATATATATAACTTCATCGTGCGGATCAAGATGTTTGCCATGAACCTTCAGGCAATCATAACAGAACATATTTTCGCCGATATCATAAACGGTGATGATCAATCCTGTATCAAGATTTATTTTTCTCCTACAGCCAGACATTACCGTGCATCCAGGGTCATGTATGATTCGTTTATCAACAACCGCCGCGTGCACTTTTAATAGAGAATTCATGACCGCCTCCTTCAGATTGCAAGCGTTAAACAAAACGGACCGCCGCCGCCGCATTCAATAAATTCACTCATCTCAATTTCCATCACGGAAACACCGTGCGCACGAAGCGTGTCGGCAAGCTTGACGGTTCCATTCGGCATAATCACGGCATCATTGCATACAACAAAATTACATCCGAATACATATGCATCATATTTGGACACCGCGATAGGAATCGTGTCTGGAATCGCGTTGATACGAGAAATAGTATATCGGTCAAACGCGTCCGGATAGTAGACAATCAAATCCGGATGATTCTCAGAGCGCAGTATTGGCATAAAGCAGGTATCCAGGTGGTAGAAATCTTCACTTACAAGACGAAGTGGAACCACTTCAATATAACCCATTTTTTGTCCGTACAATAATGCCGCTATGAATGGCACTGTCTGGAATGTCATCCGAGTGCTTCCGTATCCGGTAAACAACATATTGCGGAACATGATAGCTTCTCCGTTCCCTTCAAAAACGATATGTTCCGGAAGATACCTGATAGAGTAGCCGTGTCTCTGGAACCATGCGAAAAAATGTGCGCGTTCCAGACGGCGTTCTTCGTATTTAAACGCTGCTAGAATCACCTGTTTTTCGCCGTCTACAGACGGAATGCTTAATGCGCCATTTCGGGTAAAGACCATATCCGGCAATCCATAGACAGGAGACAATAATTTAATCTCCGCGCCGTTTCTGAAAAGAGCTGCCGCAAGTGCCTGCCACTGGTCACACGCGCGTTCTTGATTCACCGCGCGCATACGGTTCATATGCGAATTTATCTTTCTATATGTATCCGGATAGATAAAATGGTCAGGCGGACACATAAGAAATATTGGTTTTTTCGTATTGTCCATCGTGCACACCTTTTAAAAGGTCAACAAAAATTCCTTTCCGAGCTTAGCAGAAAGGAATTTTTTAGCAATGGTCAATGATATGGAATTGTAAAGGCCGGACTTTCATACGAAAGTCCGGCCTTTTTCGGATTGTTCAATCATCCACTTCAACAAGTACGGCTACTGCTTCGCCGCCGCCGTTACAGAGCGCGGCGATGCCGCGCTTTTTCCCTTTCGCGCGAAGCGCATAAACGAGATTCATTAATATCCGTGCTCCGCTTGCACCGAGCGGATGTCCGACCGATATCGCGCCACCCCAGATGTTTACCTTATCGTGCGGGATACTGAGCTCGCGCATCGCATATATAGGTACTAGCGCAAACGCTTCGTTGATTTCAAAAAGATCAATAGCCGTAACCGGTAAATTCGCCTGCTGTAAAACTTTTTTTATCGCGTATGTCGGAGCAGTCGGGAAAAGCTTAGGCTCGTCTGAATATTCCGCAAACGCGCTGATGCGAGCGAGCGTCCTCATGCCAATCCACTCAGCAAACGCGCTTGACGCAAGCAACAGTATCGCCGCACCGTCAGAAAGTTTAGAAGCATTAGCTGCCGTTATGGTACCTCTGCTAGATTCAAAAACAGGAGAGAGCGACTGCATTCTTTGCAAATCCGGTTCGTGTATTTCTTCGTCCCGAACTATCGGCATATCGCCGGATTCTATCTGTTCGTAAAAAGCAGGGTCATCTATAGCGTGGAACGCGCGGAGGTAACTCTCGTACGCGTACGCATCCTGTGCTTCGCGAGAAATACGCGATACTTTCGCACACAATTCACCGATACGCCCCATTGCGCCATTGCCATACGCGTCATGCAAGCCATCGCTTAAGCCGTCACGGACTATTTCTTCCGCGCCGAAATCAAAATATGTATTGGCAGACGAAAATAAAACATCGCCATACACTTTTTTTTGCGGACGCTTGATGAAATACGGTGCCAAGCTCATATTCTCCATTCCGCCCGCCGCAATAATATCAGCATCATCGCAGGCGATTGCCTGCGCCGCCAACTTGACTGAAAGAAGTCCAGACGAACATACTTTGTTAACAGTGAGCGCTGATGTACCTACGGACAGGCCTGCGGCAAGCGCTGCCTGACGCGCCGGATTCTGACCAATACCAGCCTGAATAACATTGCCGAGAATTACCTGATGTATGTTATGCTCCCGATTAATGCCGTACTCTTCCGCGAGCTGTTCGCTAAATGTACGGAGTATGTACGCGGCAAGCATAGGTGCCGGTATGTCGCGAAATGCGCCGTAGAATTTGCCAAAAGGTGTCCGTTTACCGTCAATAATACAGACCGAATTGTTTGCTAGCATTACATTCCTCCGTTTCGTTTGTTACAAAACATCGTCTATTCAGCATGTCAATGCACTTTGCCGAACTCACCATACTGCATTATCGCGTTCTGTCAATCCGCAAACGAGCATTTGATTACTTCGTGAATAGTCAGAAAAAACCCGAAGCAAGTCTGCTTCGGGTTTTTAATTTTACTGGAATACCTACTTAGTGGTTGAGCCACTAAGTTATTGCATATCGAAACTCTATCAGTTAATTTCTTCAAAGCGTGCCTGAAAGAAGCGGAGTTCTTTCGGCGCGTACATCATCCTGAGCCCTTTGATAGATGCGCGTTTTTTGTAGAGTGTAATTATTGAATCGGCGACATAATCCATATGCTCTCTGAAATACACACGCCTCGGAATGGCAAGGCGTACAAGCTCAAGCCCATCGTAGCGCTCGTTTCCATGCTGGCCGGAAACAATCCCACGCTCCATAGTGCGGACACCGGATGCAACATAAATTGCCGCGGTAAGCGCCTGCGCAGGAAACATATTTTGCGGAATGTGCGCGCAAAACCGCTTCGCGTCTAGAAATACCGCGTGCCCGCCTATAGGCACGACAATTGGTACTCCGGCTTCTTTGAGCAATTCGCCTAAGTAATGCACTTGGCCGATACGCGACGCAATATAATCATCATCAACCATTTCGCGAATGCCGCGAGCAAGCGCTTCCAAATCGCGACCCGCAAGACCGCCGTAAGTATGAAGCCCTTCCCATATCACAACCATCTCGCGCATTCTTTCAAACACTTGTCTGTCCCGAAGCGCGATAAAGCCGCCGATATTCACTAGCGCGTCTTTTTTTGCCGATACAGTAATACCGTCGCAGAGCGAACAGATTTTTTTCACAATCCGCGCAACTGTCCACTCGGCATAATGTTCTTCCCGCTGTTTGATAAAATACGCATTTTCCACCAAGCGAGTCGCGTCTATATATAGCGGAATATTATACGCACTGGCGAGCGACCGCACTCCATGGAGATTTCTCAAAGAAAATGGCTGACCTCCAGCCATGTTCAATGAAGCCTCCATGCTAATATACGGAATGCGACTACCTGTGTCGTTACAGCGTTTAATACACTGTTCAAGCGAAGAAAGGTCAATATTCCCCTTGAACGGATAGACACTTTCAGGATCTGTCGCTTCCGGTACCGACACATCGCACCATTCACCGCCCGCGAGTTCTTGATGAGCGCGGCGCGTGGTGAAATAGAGATTGTTTGGCACATGATCGCCTTTTTTAATAAGCGCCTGCGACATAATATGCTCTGCGCCGCGACCCTGATGCGTCGGCACAATGTACGGAAATCCATATATTTCTCGTATAGCTTCTTCAAGATGCCTGAAATTTTTGCTTCCGGCATACGCTTCGTCACCAAGCATAATACCGGCCCATTGGTTGTCCGACATAGCGCTAGTGCCGGAATCGGTCAAAAGGTCAATAAATACATCTTCAGATTGTAGAAGAAATGTATTAAAGTGCGCTACCCTTATCGCTTTGACGCGTTCTTGAACTGGAATAATCTTAATCGGTTCAATCACTTTAATTTTGTACGGCGGTGGGGTTATATTCATACCCATCAAAGCACCTCCTTTTTCAAAATAACGATGATACTACTCAAAACTTACTCGTTTGACATTTCTTGTCAAATATTTATTTATTATCGTTTCAACTCCCAGAGCATCTTCCGCGTCCATTAATTGCGAGCGGAGTTCTTTCGCGCCGTCCCAACCGGAGACATACGCTTTGTAATGTTTTTTCATAATCGCGAAGTTTTTATATGCACCGAGCTCTGTTTCAAAAAGCTTGGTGTGCTCCACCAGAGCAAGGAGTTTTTCTTCTTTTGAGACCGATTGTTTCGCACGGTTAAAAAGCCACGGATTTCCGAAAATCGCGCGGCCGAACATAATACCGTCCGCACCAGTCATCTGCGCTTTATCTTCCGCGTCTTTTATATCGGACACATCGCCGTTTCCGATGATAATAATGCCGGTACCTTCCGCGAGTGTTACGGCACGGGCAACTGCATCCCAATGCGCCGGCACATCCGACATTTCTTTTCTTGTACGCGCGTGAACCGTAAGCGCGGCAATACCGGTTTGCAGAAGTGCCGGTATCCAGGTGTCCGTCTCGTCTTTGTTGTAACCAATGCGTGTCTTTACAGATATCGGAAGATTGGGCGCGCCATCCTGTGCCGCGCGTATTATATCAGCCGCAAGCTTCGGATTTTTTATAAGCGCCGCGCCAGCGCACTGTTTTTCAACGCTTCGGTCAGGACAACCCATGTTCAAATCTACGCCGTCAAAACGAAGCTCCGCCGCAAGTGCCGCTGCGTGACGAATATTTTCCGGCCGCGCGCCGAAAATCTGCGCGACGATTGGTCGTTCTTTTTCGCTGTATTTTAAATCAACTAGAAGTTTTTCGCGCGCATCCGGATGCCCCAAACCGTCCGCCGATACGAATTCAGTCCAAAATACATCCGGCTTACCGTACTTCACGATAATTTGCCGAAACGCGAAATCTGTAACATCCGCCATCGGCGCGAGCGCAAAAAACGGCTTTTTCAATTTTTTCCAAAAGCCCTGTGTCATATAGAGCGTTATGAGATTCAGTTGTTACTTATAAAACACCTTATCGTCAAAGCGGAAATCAATGTATTCAATCATGCCTGCATCAAGGCGTTCTTTAAGGTTATCCGTTTTTAGTGCGGCGTAAAGAGAAGCGAGAAACGCCTCCAGCTTAATTTTCCCAGTAAAAAGTATTTTGACGCCACTTTCGGTTACGAGCAAAAAATCGTCTTCCGGAAGCGCTAAAAGCGACGCAAGCGGAATACCCGCAAACAGAAGCCGTTCTTCCAAGCCATTCAAAACAGCAAGCACGCGTGGCGCAATACTTCCGCCTATAAGTGCTCGTTCATCGTTGACAAGCGGACCGAAGATTTTTGGTGACGGAGCTTCGCTCCCTGCTTCGGCAAACAAATAACCTGATGCGTCAAATAAATAACAAGGCGGCTCGTCTGCACCGCCGGCTTGCACCGCCCTGCCACACCAGCGGCCGCGTGGCGCGCGCTCCGACACCGATATCTCAAGCACATGTTTCTCTACTGATACTGCCGCAAACGCGATCCGTTCCGATACGCTTCGCGCCGCTGCAATAACGCCTTGCCGAGGATAAAATATCCTGTTTCCCTTTTCAATGATACCTGCATATGACCCGCCAAACGCTTCACGGACAGCCGCTTCAATAGATTCAGCCGGCACGACTTCCGCGCCGCGTACTTCAACCGAGCGGATTGCGAAAGAAGGTTCGCGCGACACCGCAGCTGTGGCAACAAGAAGCGCACCGCAGGCGGCGACAAATGTTACACCCCAAAAAATAACTTCATTCCGATTCCGTTCAATACGGCGGAGAAAAAACCCTCTCTTTCCGCGTGATCGCCGATGCATACGATACTATAATATCAGAAAAAACTATACCACGAGCATAGCTTGGCATAGCCATTGTCCGGAGATGTTATGCTATCGTATCTTTCCCAACATACGGCCGGAGCACCTCGGGCACGGAAATCGTTCCGTCTTCACGCTGGTTATTTTCAATCAAGGGAATCAAGAGCCGCGGTGTGGCAAGCGCAGTATTGTTAAGTGAATGCGCGAAGCGTAATTTTCCATCGTCGTCTTTATATTTAATGTTCAACCGCCGTGTCTGAAAATCGTGAAAATACGAAGAAGAATGCGTCTCGCGATATGTATTCTCCGAGGGCACCCATGCTTCAATATCGTATTTTTTCACCTGTCCCAAACCGAGGTCGCCGCCGCAATTCACCACCACGCGGTACGGTAAACCGAGCGCCTGCATAAGAGATTCAGCGTTCGCGGTGAGCTCTTCATGAAATGTAACTGATACTTCGTGACTCGCTTCACATAGCACCACCTGTTCAAGTTTGAAAAATTCGTGCACGCGCATAAGACCCTTCGTGTCTTTGCCGTGACTTCCGGCTTCTCGGCGATAGCATGGAGAAAATGAAAGGAATTTTTTCGGCAACTCATTTTTGGGAATCACTTCATCCATATGGTATCCCATAGTAGGAACTTCAGATGTGCCGGAGAGGTATTCATCGTCCTGCGTTTTATATAAATCTTCCTCGCCTTGCGGTAAATATCCGGTACCGAGAAAAGGCTCTCTACGAACGAGCGACGGCACTATCATAGGCACGAAGCCGTAGCCGGAAAGTTTTTCAAGCGTAAACTGCCATAGCGCAAATGAAAGCTTCACCGCGTCTCCTTTCAGAAAATAGCCGCGAAAGCCGGATACATTCGCGCCGCGTTCAAGGTCAAGCATGCCCAATGCCTGCATCAGCTCAATATGAGATTTCGGCGCAAAAGAAAATATTGCCGGTTCGCCCCACTTTCGTATTTCCTGATTTGAAGAATCGTCAGCGCCTTCAGGCACAGACATATCGGGTATGTTCGGCACGCGTACCATAAGCCCGCGCCACACTTCCATCGTTTTCGCGAGTTCGTCTTCTTTTGCGGACAGGGTTTCTTTTAGCGTTTGCATGTCACCAATCAACCGCTTCCGCTCATCAGAGTCGCTAGCCTGGGCTATTTGTTTTGTCACCGCGTTCTGCTTTGCGCGCATCTCTTCCACAACGCCCAAAAGCTCGCGCCGCTTATCGTCAACGGAAAGCAATTCCTTAACATCAAAGTCAATATGCTTTTTCCGCGCCGCTTCGACGATAAGATTCGTATGTTCGCGTATAAACTTTATGTCTAACATCGTATGTTACAGATGAATTACCGCACCTGTCGCCAATAGTGGTATAGTAGCAGAAAATGACAGCAATAAAAATACAAAAACTGTATCCAAAAGATTTTCCTCCCCAACTTAACGAAATCCCTGGCCCGCCTAAAATACTATATCTCCGTGGCACACTACCGCCCGACGGGACAGTACTCCTATCTGTTGTCGGTTCGCGGGCGCACACTCCGTATGGCAAGTCCGCATGCGAAGAGATTATCGCGGGGCTTGCCGGCGCACCGCTTGCCATCGTCTCCGGATTGGCACTCGGCATAGACGGTATCGCACACCGCGCCGCTCTCAAAGCTGGACTCACAACAGTTGCAGTCCCGGGTTCAGGACTTTCAACGGAAGTGCTGTACCCATTCGCACACCACGGGCTTGCAGAAAAAATAATCGCTGACGGCGGTGCGCTTCTTTCCGAATTTGAACCCGACTTCAGAGCGACTCCATGGAGCTTCCCGCAACGAAACAGGATTATGGCAGGCCTTTCAAAAGCGACGCTTGTCATTGAGGCAGGCGAGCGCTCCGGCACTCTCATAACAGCGCGACTAGCGCTTGATTACAACAGAGATGTGCTCGCGGTCCCCGGCTCAATATTTTCAGAAAGCTCGCGTGGCGTACATCGCCTACTTCGCCAAGGCGCCACGCCTGTCACTTCATCAGCAGATGTGCTAGACGCGCTTGACCTACTGCCCGCCACAGAGCATTGTGCTGTACAGAGAGATGTAACAGATGATGAGGCGGCTGTTCTCTTACTCATCTCCGAACCGCTCCAGCGCGACGAACTAATCCGGAAAATGGATATGCCGACCGCCGCGGCACAGACGATACTTACCGCAATGGAATTAAAGGGCATCATAACCGAATCGCTCGGCTTAATACGGCTCACATAAGCGCATTTTTCCGCTATAGCACACTAACTAACTTGACGGAGTATATATAAGGTGCTATGATGAAAGAAACTCGTACATTATTTGTTTGCTATACTTCACAACAACCCTTAACCGCAGAGGAATAAGATGCTCTATGAGATAAGAATATACGACAATAAGGGTCGGATAAAGAAGGTCATCTCAACCTCCGAAGCATCGCAAGAGTTCTGGAGGAAGTATTGGGAAGAAGAGCGGAACAATACAAAGTTTGCCATGATAATTGGAAAGAAGAGAAAAAAACTTGCAGAAGCCCGTAGAGAGCTTCAGCGTACGGTGCCACAGCTCATGACAAACGGCACCATGGATGATGAATAATTTTATTAAAAAAACAACTACACGCGCGTGTAGTTGTTTTTACAGAGAGCGGACATATGACACTTTTATATATATATTATTTGCCGAAAAATTTTTTTTATAGTACGAATTAAAGAACTGCGCGCATATGAAAAAACTTGTTATTGTAGAATCGCCATCAAAAACAAAAACGATTTCCAAATATCTTGGGAGCAATTTTGTCGTACGCGCATCAGTCGGACACATTCGCGATCTTCCAAAAAATAATAAACAAGCGATTGATATTGAACACGGCTTCCTCCCACATTATGAAATTCCCAAGGAAAAAGCATCTGTAGTTTCCAATCTGAAAAAAGACGCCGATAGAGCCGTAGAAATTCTGCTTGCGACAGACCCGGACCGCGAAGGCGAAGCAATCGCGTGGCATATTATGGAGGCGCTTTCTCTGCCTGCAAGCAAAACAAAACGCATCGTATTTCACGAAATTACAAAGCGGGCGGTTGAAGAGGCCATCGCGCATCCGCGCGAAATTGACGAGCACCTGCGCCGCGCGCAGGAAGCGCGACGCGTTTTAGACCGGCTTGTCGGCTACGAACTCTCCGGTCTCATATGGAAAAAAGTCCGTTATGGACTCTCTGCTGGCCGCGTGCAATCGCCGGCGCTACGCATTTTAATGGAACGAGAACGGGAAATTCGCGCATTTGTGCCAGAAACATATTTTACGCTTCGCGGCACTTTCTCACATAACTCCGGCACGCTAACGCTCACCGCAATTGAGGAACCTCGAGAAAAGAAAGAAGCAGAACGGATTGTGTCCGAAGGTACACACGGCGTCTGGAGTGTCACCGCTGTCACGGAATCTGAAATGAAGCGCACGCCGCGCGCGCCATTCATAACATCAACACTCCAGCAGGCGGCAAGCTCGCGACTCGGTTTCTCCCCTTCAAGAACAATGGGCATCGCGCAAAAACTCTACGAAGCCGGCCACATCACATATATGAGAACCGACAGCACATCACTTGCAATGGAGGCGGAGAACGCGCTCGCACAGGAAGTGGTAAACCGCTTTGGTACGGCATACAGCACACCGCGAAAATACAAGACCAAAAGCAAAAATGCGCAAGAGGCACACGAAGCTATTCGCCCCACCGACCCTAAAAAAATGTCCGCTGGCACAACGCCGGAGCAGAAAAAACTCTACGAGCTCATCTGGCGGCGCGCGATAAGCTCGCAGATGACAGACGCGCTTCTGGCAAAAACAAAAATTACCGCAAATATCACGGGCGGTACGATTCCGGATTTCGTTGCAACCGGCTCTAGTCTAAAGTTTGACGGATGGCTCGCGGCAGACCCGACGGCACATGGAGAGGATGTCATACTGCCAAGCGTTGCCAAAGGAGACCCGCTTGCACTACTCTCTCTTGATTCTGAAGAAAAAGAAACCCAACCGCCGACACGCTACACTGAAGCCGGTCTCGTAAAAGAGCTTGAGAAACGCGGCATCGGCCGGCCATCTACCTATGCAACTATTATGAAAACTCTTGCAGACCGCGGCTACGCGGAGAAAGAAGGAAAGACACTACACCCGACGGATACCGGAGAAGTCGTGAGCACATTTCTTGAAGAACATTTTTCACAATATATCAGTGATTCCTTTACCGCGGAAATGGAAGAAAAACTTGATGAAATAGCCGGTGGTACACGCGAATATGTAAAAACCCTCTCGGATTTTTACACCCCATTCCATAAGGATGTGGAGTCAAAAGAAGACATACCGAAAGTGACGACACTTGGCGACGCGCCGGAAGATGTCCTCTGCCCCGAGTGCGGCAAGCGCATGGTTATAAAGCTCGGGCGAAGCGGCAAATTCCTTTCTTGTGCTGAATTTCCGAAATGCAGCGGCTCGCGTACCATTGAAGGAAAAGTGATTCCGCCACCGAAAGAAATCGGCGAAGATTGTCCGGAATGTACGAATGGAAAACTCGTTGAGCGCGAGGGAAAATATGGCCGCTTTATATCGTGTGGAAACTACCCGAAGTGTAAATATGTGAAAAAAGACCCGACGGCTGAAGCAAAAAACGACACTGGCATTCCATGTCCGGTGTGCAAAAAGGGCACGATGGTGGAACGGCATGGGCGGTTCGGCACATTCTACAGTTGTTCCAACTACCCGAAATGCAAACACGCCATCAAGGCGCGCCCAACTGGCGCGTTCTGCACCGAGTGCGACTCGCTCATGATGGAGGGAACAAAAACCATTCCGGAGCGTTGTAGTAATAAAGCCTGCCCGAACCATAATCCGCATAAGCATAAGAAATAATAATGGCTAAAAAAGAAATAACAGTAAGCGCGCTTCTAGCTGGCGGCTCCTACGATGCCGATAGCCGAGCGCTTATTGAACGCGCATACCACTTTGCCGAGGAAGCACATGAAGGCCAGAAGCGCTTTTCCGGCGAGCCGTATTTCGTGCACGCATTTGCGACAGGAAAAACGCTGGCGGAGCTCGGCATGGATGCGGAAACAATCGCAGCCGGCCTTCTACATGACACGCTGGAAGACGGTGTAGGAAAAGAGACTGCGATAGAGCGCGAATTCGGCGCTAACATTTTATTCCTCGTCCAAGGTGTTACGAAACTCGGCAAATTAAAGTACCAAGGAGTAGAGCGTCACACGGAAAGTCTGCGAAAACTTTTTCTCGCGATGTCAAAAGATATTCGCGTACTCATCATCAAGCTTGCGGACCGCATGCATAATGTTGAAACACTTGAATATGTACGACCGGAAAAGCAGAGGCGTATCGCACTTGAAACGCTTGAGATTTACGCACCGATTGCCAACCGACTTGGGGTTGGAAAGATGCGCGGCGCGCTTGAAGATGCCTCATTCCCCTACGCGTATCCGGAAGCATACGCAGAGACGCGCGAAATACTGAAACAGCGTGGCGCGATCAAACGAGTCCAGCTTGAGAAAGCCTACCGAACGCTCCAAAAAACGCTTGCGGCGCACGGCATCGTTGGTTTTACCGGTGACTTCCGCACGAAACACCTCTACAGCCTATACCGGAAACTTAAGCGCTACGATATGAACATAGAAAAAATATACGACCTTGCCGCGCTTCGCATTATCGTACCAACCGTAGACGACTGCTACCGCGTACTTGGTATCGTGCATAACATATGGAGACCGCTTCCAGGTCGTGTCAAAGATTACATCGCTTTTCCGAAGCCAAACGGATATCAGAGCCTGCACACCACAGTACTGACCGGCGACGGCGCGGTCATTGAGATACAAATAAGAACTGGTACGATACACCGCGAAGCGGAATACGGTATCGCATCACATTTCGCGTATAAAGAAGGTATCGTAGAAAAGTCGGGACACGCATTCAACCGGAAGCTTGCATGGGTAAAACAACTATCTGAATGGCAGAAAAACATCAACGAATCGGGAGAATTTCTAGAAAATCTCCGTGTAGATTTTTTCAGCGACCGCGTTTTTGTCTTTACGCCAGAAGGAGATGTGGTGGACTTGCCGGAAGCCGCGACACCTGTTGATTTTGCATACGCAATCCACTCAGATATTGGCGCACATGCGTCCGGAGCAAAAGTAAACGGCAAGTTCTCTTCGCTTGATACCGCGCTCCAAAATGGCGATATTGTTGAAATCGTAACTAAAAAAGGTAGTTCCCCTTCGCAAAAGTGGTTAGGGTTTGCAAAGACAACGCTTGCGCGCAAACACATCAAAAACGCACTCTCAAAAAAAGAGCGCGGGGAATAATAGTCGCTTGTTAATTTAATACAAGAAAAATGGCAATAGAAAAATTACAAAGAGAAATTTTTGACGGAATAGAGGTCTTCGTCTGATTCTTCGTGTTCGCGTTTTTCTTCCGCCGAGCGATCATCTATCGGCAATACCTGCTCACTTTCCTGTGGCGCTCCGTCCGACACCTCATCGTCCGTACTAATTTCTTCTTCAAGAATAGCCACACTGTCATCTAGTACAAGAGATTCAGGCTGAAACACAGCATAAACACGACGAAGCTCTTCGGGCGAGAGAAAATCTATCACAAGCCGGCCACCGCGCGCACGCGGCTCTATCATCACGCGCGTACCGAGTGTCTCGCTTAACACATCCTCTATCTCACGCATTTCAGGATCAAGCGGTTTCTTGCGGGCGCGCTCCACAGCAATCCTGCGAGCAATATCTTCCGACTCGCGCACCGTCAGCCGCCGATCCATTATTTCCTTGAAAAGCGTTGTCTGTTCGTTCGGCCTCCCAACAAGCATCATAAGCGGACGTGCATGCCCTTCGGTGATTTTCGCCGCCGCAATTGCACCAACAATATCCTCCGGAAGCGAGAGAAGGCGGATTGTGTTTGCTACATACTCGCGGCTTTTTCCGATTTTTTTTCCGATCTCAGTATTTTTGAAACCAAATTCATCAGCAAGCTGTTTAAACGCGCGGGCACGGTCTATTGGATTCAGGTCCTCGCGTTGAAGATTTTCAATTATGGCGAGCTCAAGCTTCTCGCGGTCACTGTCCTCGCCTACCCGTATAACCACGGGAACCTGACCTACATTTGCAATCTTTGACGCGCGAAGCCGTCGCTCACCGGCTATCAATTCATACTCCACCGTCAGACCGCCATCTTCTTTTTCTATCTCACGCCGCGTCACGACAAGCGGCTGGAGAATCCCGTACTGGCGGATAGATTCCGCAAGTTCATCAAGCGCCGCCTGGTTAAATGCCTTCCTCGGCTGGTATGGATTCGGTTTGATTTTTTCAGTCTCAACCCAGAAGATTGAGTCGACAAAACGCTGTGGCGGATGCATAGTGTTTTTAGTGTACCACATTTAATTTACAGATAAAATATGCTTAAATAGGCATGTCGCCGCGGTGGCGGAATTGGTAGACGCGCACGACTCAAAATCGTGTGGGGAAACCCATGAGAGTTCGATTCTCTCCCGCGGCATAAAATTTCATTTTCGGCATACTTTTCACGGATTTTGCCTTTATCTTCAACGGCTTTGAGAGGTTCTAACTGTTTATAATAAAATGTTTACAAAAAAATAAAGAAAACATTGTATAATATAAATAATATGGACACTCTCTCGTTGAAGAAACACCACTACATTATCTCTGCTCTAGCTGCAGGCGGTCTCACTCTAGCGTTTTTGAATATTTCTAATGAAACGCTTTTCAACTCAACTGACC